>JAEEGL015354602.1_pt1 | contig 22986 bp, 14 predicted proteins | sample 9134231 | NCBI WGS metagenome assembly JAEEGL01 (sample SAMN16246548, study PRJNA631951) | gut metagenome | biome: gut microbiome; feature: rumen; material: fiber-attached | host: Bos | place: Iran: Karaj | collected 2018-10
GCCCTGCACTCTCGACAACGCTGGCATCATCGGTGAAGAGTGGTGACTCTTCGACATCGTAAGCACCTTTGAGTAGTTTGGCTCGGAAAGTCTGTGGAGTCTGTACTGCACGCAATGACGAACGAAGCAGTTGTCGTGATAGTCCGTCGTCCATTACCTGACGGATGGAATCGCTTGGGTTAACTACAGGAATTGCAGTGCCGTGAAACTTTGCGGCTTCGAAACAACGGTCAATGAGTTCAACGCTCACCAGCGGCCGTACGCCATCGTGCACAGCGACAAGGTCGTCATCGGCAAGATTCTCTATTGCTGCAATGCCATTTCTCACTGATTCGAAACGGGTTTTTCCGCCACAGGCAATCACATGGCTTACTTCAAAGTTGCATTCATTGCACATCTGTAGCCATAGCTCGTGGTGCTCTTCAGGCAGAACAACCACAACGTTGGCGCCTGTCTGGTCAAACTTGCTGATGGTACGCATTAGGACTGGCACTCCGTTGAGTGGCACAAACTGCTTTGGCAACTCGCTGCCAAACCGTCGGCCACTGCCTCCTGCCACTATTATTGCATATCTTTTTGGCATATTGCTTATGTTAGTTAATCATGCAAAATTAGCAAGAAAAAAGGGGCTGTGCAAATATCTTTTTTGTTTTTGTGGAAATCATTATCTATCTTTGCCGTTCACAATAGAACAACTAATACATTATGCTGGATTTTGCAGCTATAGACTTTGAGACAGCAAATAATTACCGTAGCTCGGTGTGCTCAGTTGGTGTGGTGATTGTGCGTGGCGGCGAGATTGTTGACACGTTTTATTCGCTCATCCAGCCCGAGCCAAACTATTACACTTACTGGTGTTCACGGGTGCATGGACTGTGCTGTGACGACACCGACGATGCACCTGTTTTTCCCGTTGTTTGGGAGCAGATAGAACCGCTTATCGCAGGGCTGCCACTCGTGGCCCATAACAGTCCCTTTGACGAGGGTTGCCTAAAGGCAGTATTCCGTACTTATCAGATGGATTATCCCGACTACCTCTTCTTGGATACCCTGCGCATCGCCCGTTACAAAATGCGCCATCTTCCTAATTATCAGCTTCACACTGTTGCTGCCGCACTGGGCTTTGATCTCAAGCACCATCATCATGCTCTTGCCGACGCAGAAGCCTGTGCCCATATCGCAATTGAGCTATTGTGAGAGAGCTCAGCTTGGCTGCTGACATGAGTTTGTTGGGTTGAAAAGTGTGTTTTTGAGAAAATGTCGTGTGAATGTATTATGGATTAATGGAAAATGTGTAATTTTGTGCCGCCCAATTAGAATATTATAAATATACATAAACACAAAAAAAGTAATTATCTAATGAAAACAACAAAAGCCTTATTGTTTGTACTGGCTATGACCTGTGGGCTGCTGGTGCAAGCAAAGGAGTATTCTCCAAAATTTGTCTGCGGAGTCGTGAAAGCAAACTCTTGGACAATGGACAACAATCTGGAAGGTGCCTATGAATTTGACCTTGCAACAGCTACTTTGACAAAGTACACTGAGGGTAGAGATGTTTATCAGGCTCCTCTGGGTGGTGCCGTCTATGAGGACGGCATAATGAAAGGTATCCATTTCAAGACAGTATGGGATGACTTTGACCAAACCAACACCTATGTCCTCTATCATGTTCAATATGACATGGAAACATGGGAGCGCATAAAGGCTGTGACACTTGGTGACATGGACCGCAATTATATTTCTAGCTGCGGTATGGCACATAATCCGGTTACTGGCAAGAACTATGGTATTTTCTATAACTTTAACATGAGTTGGCAGGTGGTGAACCGTAAACTGGCAGAGATTGACTTTTCAAGTAATACCCCCAGTCGCACCATCTTGGGCACAGCTTCTATTCCCATGGCAGCCATTGCCTTCAACGATCAGGGCGTGCTCTATGGTGTCGGCATGGAAGGCTGGCTTTATGCAATCAGTACTGCAAATGTGGGTAGCAGCAATGAGATAGAGGTGATGCCGCTTGGAGACCTTGGCATCGACAACATCTCGACTAATCCAAGCACAATGACCTTTGACAAGCGCACTGGCAAGTTCTACTGGGCTGTCGTGCTTAACGACATGAAGTCCTATCTGTATGAAATTGATCCTACTATTGGCTCGGTGTCGGCCACACAGCTGATGCAAACTCCTGATAATTCTTGGCTGGTAAACCTCTGCGTGCTGGAACCAAAGGCTGCCGACGAGGCTCCTGCAGCAGTCACAAATCTGGCTGCCAACTTTGAGGGTGCTTCAACCACTGGAGTTATCTCTTTTACAGCACCTACAACCACCTATACCGGTGAGCCGCTTGAAGGAATACTCGACTATGTAATTACTGCCAATGGTGAGCAGGTTGCTACAGGAACCGTTGAGGCAGGTGCTGATGCTGAAGTTGAAGTAATTGCACCAATGGGTGAGGTGGAGTTTGTTGTTGTCGTTTCGAATTCGGCTGGCAGCAGCCCTGATGCAAAGATTAAGACTTATGTAGGTGCCGAGACTCCCAATGCACCTACCAATGTGTTCTTTGACTACAACTATGACACAAAACAGTCAACTGTGACATGGACTGCTCCAACTACCGGTATTAATGACAGGGAACTCGATCCTGAAGGTTTGACTTATAACGTCTATCGTTTGCCAGACAACGAGTTGGTGGGAGAGGGTGTCGCCAGAACTGAGTTTGTCGAGGACTTTGCTCCGTCAACACTAGCATCTTATCAATATAAGGTGGAGGCAGTTCACCACACCATGACAGGTGCTGCCGCAGAGTCGAACAAGGCTGTTATCGGTCCTGCACTTGATGTTCCTTACACCAACAACTTCAATACAGCAGCGAGCTTTAACCTGCTCACCGTGCTAGACAATAACAATGACGGTGTGGTTTGGAAATGGGAAAGTAAGTGGTCAGGAGGCGGACGTGCTTCATTCTATAATTCAAAGACCGTTGATGCCGATGACTGGCTGTTATCACCTCCTATCAACTTGAAGCGCGGAGCAACCTACAGCATCACATTTGATGCCAACACTGCAGTCTCCAATGATGTGGACTACATGGATGTGGCTTATGGAGAGGGGATGCAAACCGATGGATATAATAAAATCTTTGACCACATCATTATGAACACACCAATTACCAATACTTACAGTTGCGACACCATCGTACCCCAAAAGACTGGTGTATACTATTTCGGTTTCCACTGTACCAGCGTTGCAGGCTATGGTTGGTTACTGCTTCACAACTTCTCAATAAAGTTGGTTAAGGAGGCTCCTGTGATCATTGGTGATGTGAACTGTGACGGAAGCGTTAACGCTGCCGATGTTACAGCGCTTTATGCCTATATTCTCAATGGTGATGAGACATACCTCTCGACCAGTGACGTTAACGGTGATGAAAGCATCAATGCCGCCGACGTGACCGCTGTCTACAAAATTATCTTGGGCAACTAATTAATACATAAATGTATTGAGGTGGTCAGAATTCAAATTTTGACCACCTTTTTTGTCTAAAAACGTTGTTTGCCGTTTTCGACATTATTCATTACCTTTGCAGTCGGTTTTAAATTATGGTGAAATGATTGATTTTCCTAATGCAAAGATCAACTTGGGACTGAACATTGTGGAGCGTCGCAGTGACGGCTACCACAACCTAGAGACGGTGTTTTATCCTATCGGTCTTACCGATGTGCTGGAGATAGTGCCGGCCCAGGGTAAACTGTCTACCCTCACGACTTATGGCAACAAAGTGGACTGCCCCGTGGAGAAAAACCTGGTGATGAAGGCTTTGCGCCTCATGCAGCAGCATTACACGGTGCCTGAGGTTGACATCTATCTTTACAAGCACATTCCCGATGGTGCCGGTCTTGGCGGCGGTTCGAGCGATGCGTCAAACACGATGCTGATGCTTAACGAGATGTTCAATCTGCGGATTGAGAAAGAGGAACTTGCATCACTGGCTGCAACACTTGGTGCCGACTGTCCATTTTTCATTTACAATACCCCCATGATGGCAACTGGAATAGGTGACATCCTTAATCCTATTGATGTGAGTCTGAAAGGATTGTATCTCTATCTGGTCAAGCCCAATGTCAGTGTGCCGACTAAGGTTGCTTATTCGCGTGTGACACCAGCACCGAGTTTCTCAGATCTTGTGACCGATGTGTCGAAAGCTGTGGACCAATGGCAAGGGGTGGTAAAGAATGATTTTGAGCCCAGCGTCTTTGCTGTTTATCCTCAGTTGGAGAGCATTAAGCAGGCAATAACAGATTCTGGAGCGTTATATGCATCGATGTCGGGTTCCGGGTCATCAATTTTCGGTATTTTCGAGAGTGCCAATATGGCAGAAAAAATGAAGGGGCATTTCGGCGACAGCTTCGATTATGTCATAGCCCTCTAATTAATGATGTGTGGCAAGCTTTTTGCTAATGGAAAGATAGATTAAAAAGATATTAGATTTATGGGAAAAGATAAAAAAGTTAAGATAGAAGAACAGGTAGAAGAGCCTGTTAATGCAGATCATATTGAGGAAGACGCTCAGCAAGAGCAAGTCGCTGAAGAAACTTTAGAGGAAAATCAGGCAGAGAGTCAAGAGGAAATACCTCTAACTCCCGAGCAGCAGATAGAACAGCTTGAAGCCGAACTTGAGAAAGAGAAGAAAGAGTATCTCTTCCTGATGGCTGACTTTGACAACTATCGCAAACGTACATTGCAGGAGAAGCAAGATCTCATCAAAAACGGCGGCCAGAAGGTGCTAGAGGGCATTCTGCCTGTTGTCGATGACATAGAGCGTGCCATCGAAGCCATTGCTAAAGGTGGTGATTTTGATAGCCTGAAAGAGGGTGTTGATCTTATCCACAATAAACTCATGGCATTCCTCAAGAGCAATAAAGTGGAACCAATCGAGTCGACTGGAGAACTTTTTGACACCGACGTTCATGAGGCAGTTACTACCTTCCCTGCTCCTGATGAGGAACAGAAAGGTCGCGTAATAGACACTGTTCTCAAGGGTTATAAACTTAATGACAAAGTGCTTCGCCATGCCAAGGTGGTGGTGGGGCAGTAATATTCAAATGAATTAAAATGAATCAAAAGAAGTGAAAGAACCAAAAGCTTGAATTCCATTTCTTCTTTTATTTCTTCATAAATTAAAAAAATGGCAAAAAGAGATTTCTATGAGGTGCTGGGCGTTGACCGCAACGCTGATGCCGATGCGCTGAAGAAGGCGTATCGCAAGCTCGCCATACAATATCATCCCGACCGTCAGCAAGGTAAAAGTGATGCCGAAAAGAAGGAGGCTGAGGAAAAGTTCAAGGAGGCTGCCGAAGCCTATGATGTGCTGAGCAATCCAGATAAACGCGCACGCTATGACCAACTTGGTCCTGACGCTTATGACCAGATGGGTGGCGGTGGTTTCTCTGGCGGCGGTATGTCGATGGAGGATATTTTCCGTCAGTTTGGAGACCTCTTTGGCGGCTTTGGCGGCTTTGGCGGTTTCAGTGGCTTTGGCGACACCGGCAGTCGTGGTCAGGCCGTCAATCACGGCACAAATCTGCGTGTTCGCGTAAAGGTGAACCTTCAAGAAGTAGCTCACGGCACTGAGAAAAAGATAAAAATACCACGTCAAGTGTCGTGCCAGTCGTGTCATGGCACTGGTGCAAAGAATGGAACTGCACTTGAAACCTGTCCTAATTGTCATGGCTCGGGAGTGGAAGTGAGAATCCGTCGCACAATATTAGGTCAGATGCAGACACAGAGCACCTGCTCAGTGTGCGGAGGTACAGGAAAGCGTATCAAAGAGCGTTGCCCCGACTGTGGCGGTAATGGTCTTGTGAGACGTGAAGAAGTAGTTACGATCAATATACCTGCCGGCGTGAAAGAGGGGATGATGCTCAACATGCGTGGCAAGGGAAATGACGCTCCTGGTGGCGGTGTTCCCGGCGACTTGCAGATTGTTATCGAGGAGCAGCGCGACGAGCATCTGATGCGAGATGACCAAGACCTGATCTACAACCTGATGATAGATTTCCCCACAGCAGCTCTGGGTGGAAAAGTAGAAATTCCTACAATCGAAGGTAAAGCCCGTGTTACCATTGAGCCTGGCACGCAGCCCGGCAAGGTGTTGAGACTTAGAGGAAAGGGACTGCCCTCGGTTGATGGTTATGGTAATGGCGATTTGCTTGTCAACGTCATGGTTTACGTACCAGAGAACCTAAGTTCGGCCGAGAAGCGCAATATCGAGGCTATGCGTGAGTCACCTTCGTTCAAGCCAAGCCACTCGACTAAGGAGCGCATCTTCAGTCGTCTGCGTCATATGTTTGACTAGAAAAACAGTTTAGCATGGTGCATTTATTATAATGCATTGATAGAATGAGAAACCGTCGATTTATGTTCAGTGGCCCTAAAGTGCCACGTAACGAAATGAAAGTGACCACATTTCTTTCTAATGAAGAAATGGGGTTGCTTGATTTTGTGTTAAAAAAAATGGACGGTATCAGCCGAAACAAGGCAAAAGGCCTGCTAAGCCATGAGATGGTGAAAGTTGACGGCAAAGTTGAGAAAATGTATAATTTTCAGGTTAAGCCCGACATGGTGGTAGAGGTTACCAAAAACCCCCGGTTCATGCCCATGAAGAACTTTGACCGTTTTTTTGCCATACTCTACGAGGACGAGCACCTTATTGTCGTAGACAAGGCGGATGGTGTGCTATCGATGGGAGTGGGGCGCGGAAGCCTGAACATGAAAATACTGCTAGACCAGTACTTTGCCCACACCAAGCAGCGGTGCACGGCACATGTGGTTCATCGTCTCGATACTCGCACCTCGGGCGTCATGGTGTATGCCAAAAGTGTAGAAGTGCAGCAGTTGCTTGTTCGCAACTGGCATGCTCATGTGCGTGACCGTCGTTATGTGGCTGTAGTCGAAGGTCCTATGGAGGAACCACATGGCCATATCGAGAGTTGGTTGCGCGACACGCCAAGCCGCAAGGTTGTCACCAGCCCGTTCAACAATGGTGGCAAATGGGCAAGCACCGACTGGTGGCTGCTCGACAGTAATGATGATTATTCGCTGATTGAGCTACATTTGAATACTGGTCGCAAGAACCAGATACGTGTCCACATGGAGTCGCTCGGTCATCCTATCGTAGGAGACCACAAGTATGGCAGTGTCGACGACTCACTCGGTCGTCTTGGTCTTCATGCATTCCGTCTTGCTTTTGTTCATCCCGTAACTGGTGAGGAACTGGAATTTGAAACCCCTTTTCCAACAGTATTCCTAGACCTTTTTCCCAATCAAATGGTGTGAAACCATTTCATTTTTGAAAAAAACGAGATAATCGTTTCTGATTATGCTAAAAAATAATTACCTTTGTCTTTTAGCATGAATAAACTGCAGCAAATAGGACTTGAGGCGGTAAAACGTGATTATGAACGCCTGTGCCGTGAGCATCCACTGGAACAACTGTTCTGGGAATGCACGTTGCGCTGTAATCTTGCTTGCAGGCATTGCGGCAGCGACTGTGCCAAAGACTTGAAAGCAACCGAGATGCCCATTGCCGACTTCTTGCCCGTACTCGATGAGATTGCCGTGCATCAAGATCCTGCTACGGTGATGGTTTCGACGGTGGGAGGGGAGCCGCTTGTACGACACGACATAGTGGAGTGCGGCCGTGAGATAAAGCGTCGAGGCTTCCAGTGGGGACTTGTGACCAACGGATACCTACTTGACGAGAAGATGATGGACGCTCTTTTAGATGCAGGCATTGACAGCATGGCTGTCGACCTTGACGGCACTCGTGAAGAACACAACTGGCTTCGCCGCAATCTTCATAGCTATGACCGTGCCATGCGTGCTATCGGACTGATGAAACAGGCTGACAACCTGGAGTGGGATGTGATAACTTGTGTAAACTCCCGCAATATTGATAGCCTTGAGGATATTAAGCGAAATCTCATTGATGCTGGTGTGAAGTATTGGAGAATATTCACTATTGTGCCAATGGGACGGGCTGCAGGACTTGATGAACTACAACTAACTGACCACCAGTTCCGTGACTTGCTGAATTTCATTGTAAAGACCCGCATGGAAGGCATGATTGACCTAAGCTATGCTTGTGAGGGATTTCTGGGAGCCTATGAAGGACTGGCACGTGAGAATTTCTACTCATGTGAGGCCGGCCTCACTGTGGCAAGTGTTCGCAGTGATGGAGCCATTTCCGGTTGCCTGAGTATACGAAGCGACTACAATCAAGGCAATATCTACCATGACAGTTTTTGGAACGTGTGGCAAAACCGCTTTGAATGTTATCGTGACCGCGAGTGGATGCGCCGTGGCATCTGTACCGACTGCGAAGTGTTTGATTACTGCCGAGGGAACGGATTTCATCTGCGTGACTCCAATGGTGACCTCATGTTATGCCATTACCGCCGCCTGAAAAACGTGAAACTTGGATAGTGGATTTTTTAGATTCGATTTTTATTTAGAACAAATATAAAAACTATGATATTATGAAAGATAGGAAAAATAATCGACGAAAAGCAGCACTTGGTGCTGTGGTTGCCGCTGGGATGACCACTGGCGCGATGGCTATGGCTGGGACTCCGAGTCCAGAGCCAAATGCGCCAGAGACTGAGCTCACTGCAGCCGATGCTGTTGTGATAGACGGTGAGCGAATTGAGATGGAGGATGCAGTGCCCCAGGTTCGTGACACAGCAAAGCCAATGTATGGTGTTAGGCAACGCCCCATCCATCTAATGTATGGTCCCCGACCAAAGATGTATGGTCCTCGCCCAGGGATAATAAAACCTGACATCCCAGAATCGGTATCGCTCGAGAATCGGGTAACAGTAGTGGTTGCAGGTGTTATGAAAGTGGTGCCTGAAAAAATCGCTCCAGCCACTGATTTTGTCAATGACCTTGGTGCTGACGCTCTCAACTATATGGAGCTGGCGTTCGCTTTGCGGCGCGAATTCAATGTTGATGTTACCGAAGAGCAACTTGTGAAAATGCGAACAACGGCCGACGTTCTCCAATTCCTTCGTGACGCAGGTGTGAAATAGCCAGTAGGGCAGTGACTAGCAGCTGATGAATTGTATAGGCAATTTTAAGCTGCTTTTTACGTTTTATTTATATATCAATATAAAGAATATTCCACAAATCATTAATGGAGATGAAAGTATACAGATTTTTGACTTTATTGGCAGTCGCCGTGGTGTCGCTGGTTGCACAGGCACAACGTGAGCCGACTCTCACAGTTAATGATGATGCACGCAACCAGACCATCACCGTGTCAGTCATCAGCAACGATATAGTTCGTATTGATGTGACTCCTTATGGCTGGACAGGTGAAAGGTTGCCGTCACTGGCTTTGCAGCAGTCGCTCAACGAGGGTGAAGCGGTTGTGCTCACTAACAATCAAGGTGACGATGTTGGTGTGATGACCACCACTAGCGGCTTGCGGGTAGTACTTGACAAGCGTCTGAAGAGTGTTACCGTGAGCAATGGCAACACGTTTTACACTGCCGATCTGTGTGACCGTAGGCTCCATGGCAAGCTTCGATTGTTGCACCAAGGTGAGGAGTCGTTCTACGGCGCCGGTGAGCGTGGTTATTCGTTCAACCTGTGTGGCGACACACTAGTCAACTATAATAAGCAGAATTACGGATATGTCAGTGGCGAAAAGCGCATTAAGCAAATGGGTATCACCATGCCTATGTTGATCTCGTCTAGAGGCTATGGCATTTTCTTTGATGACTTCTGTAAGTCGACGATGCGTGTTGGTGAGGAATGCATTGAGTATAATAGCACATCTCCCCAGCCTGTGTCTTACTACATCATCAATGGTAACGGCAAGGTGGAGAACGTGGTGAAGAATTTTACCTGGCTGGTTGGGCGTCAGGAATTGCCACCATTGTGGACACTGGGATATATCACATCGAAATATGGCTACCACGACCAGCGCGAGAGCGAGGGTGTAGTTGACACATTAAAACGCGAAGGCTATCCTCTTGACGGCATAGTCTTTGACCTCTATTGGTATGGCAAGGAACAGGACATGGGACGCTTGGAATGGGACAAGGGACAGTGGCCCGACCATCGCGGCATGCTCCAGCGCTTCAAGGAGGAAGGCGTGAATGTAGTGACTATCTCCCAACCTTATGTTCTTACCAACGGCCGTGCCATAGCCAACTATCGCGAGCTTGACCCTAAGGGCATGTTCTGCAAGACCAACGGTACTGATACTACCCACACCGTTACAATCTGGGTGGGGCAGGGCGGCATGTTTGACGTGTCGAATCCTGATACCCGTCAATGGTTACGCGACCGCTATCGCAGCCTCACTGAAGAAGGTGTGACCGGTTGGTGGGGCGACTTGGGCGAACCCGAAGTTCATCCCGAGGCTATCTGTCACTACAACGGCCTCACTGCCGAACAATATCACAACGTTTATGGCAATGAATGGAGCCGTATAATCTATGAGCTGTTCAAGGAAGAATATCCATACTGCCGACCAATGATAATGATGCGTGCCGGTACCGCCGGACTGCAGCGCTACTCGGTGTTCCCCTGGTCGACCGACGTGTCTCGCTCTTGGGGTGGCTTACAGCCGCAGGTAACAATAATGCTTAATTCAGGCCTGAGTGGAATGGGCTACATGTCGCATGATGTGGGCGGTTTTGCACTTGATGAAAACAAAAAGCGTGATGGCGAACTTTACATCCGCTGGCTGCAGCTTGGTCTGTTCTCGCCTGTTTTGCGCACTCATTCACAAGACATTGCAGAGCCTTACCATTATACTGAGTTTGGCGACCTGCCATTGCGCATCATCCGCGAGCGTTACCGCTGGTTGCCCTACAATTACACCCTTGCCTACGAGAATGCCAGTCAGGGTCTTCCACTGGTGCGTCCTCTGGGATTCTACGAGAGCGATAACTTTATAAACCGCTTTGACAAAATCAGTGACCAGTATCTGTGGGGACATGACTTGATGGTTGCCCCCGTGATGCAGCAGGGAGCTACCAGTAGGGACATTACATTCCCCGAGGGAACCTGGGTAGACTTAAACAATCCCAGCAAGCGCTACGAAGGTTACACGACAATCAACTATCCGGCACCTCTTGACGTGCTGCCGTTATTTGTCAGGGCAGGAGCTTTCATTCCTCAAGCCAATTACAAGATGGAAAATGTGGGAGACTATAACCCTAACAACCTTGATATAGTGTACTATCCAAGTGACAAACCTTCGCAGTACACACTCTTTGAAGATGACCGCCAAAGCACCGGTACCCTTGTCGAGGGGAGACATCGTCTCATTAGCTTTGCTGCCGAACCCCAGAGCAACAGCTGTCTTATCACAATCAAGGGCAATGGGAACTACGGCATTGCATCAACAAAAAAAGAGTATCGCCTGATAGTTCCATCGATGGCCGTGAAACCATCGCAGGTAAAGGTTAACGGGAAGAAAGTCCGCGTGGACTACAACAAGCAAAACACTAGGCTTACCATTCCTGTAAATATTGCCGATATCAATGCAACTACTACTATAGAGATAGTAAGATAATGATATCGTTATTGTAAAAAATGAACGTACACAAGATATGAAATTTTTTAGAGTTTTTCTGCTCATTGCATTGGGAACCGTGTCTATAGCCGTATCGGCTCAGGTAGATTTTATTGGTAATACAAAACCAGTCTATGTTGAAGGGAAATCTTCCAATACTGGTGATATGGCAGTCTACGTGCTGTACTCGGCACAAGGAGTGTCTATGACCTACACCGCCACCAATGACCCCTACAATGTGAGTTGGCAAGAAATTGTCATCAGCGATTTGGGAGAAAGGATATATAATGATATTGACGTAGAGCACAATGGAAATGTAACTACTTTGGCACAAGTGAAGGCCGATCAGGGCTACATCATCAAGGAAGGAGAGTTCCAAACCACCTATCTGTGGGTAATAGACTACAGTAAATACCGGTTTCAGATTAATAGCGCAACCGTCGACCAAGAAAACAGCGACTGTGGAACAGCTATCTTGCTCATTGATGGTACAGGACCTGAAATCAGGTATGATGGCACGAAAACTCTTGACCGCGAAATAAAAGTGACTTACAAAACACTCACATGGAATAGCGGGGAAACACAATGGGATGAGAAAGAAGTTGTTGAGAAAGAGAAGTTCTTGAAGAGCACCATTGCTGTGCCTGCTCCATATTGGAACACGACATTCACAGTCAGTGGAGATAAATTTCTTGAATTCTGGAAGGAGGAGAAGAGTAAAACAACCGATATCTACCTGACTAAAGCTATCAATGTAGAAACTGTTGTCGAGCAGGAAGAGCGTAATAATGATAACGAGCAGAAGAATATCGGCACTGGTTTTGGAGGCTCGGCTCCAGTAAATATCACCTTCTCGGCCTATTGTACTGATGCCGTGACATTCAAAGAGTGGCAAGTGAGCGACACACCGGAGTTTACCAATATCTTGATGACTTTCTCTCAGGACGTGGTACAATATACGTTTGAAGATGCAGGAACCACTTATTGGCGCTTTTATGGAGCAAATAGTGACGGCTCATGCGAATACTTCAGTGACACTTATACTGTTAGCATAGGCGAGAGTGTATTAGTGTGTCCAAATATTTTCACTCCAGGTTCTACCGAGGAAGTTAACGATGTGTGGAAAGTTTCTTACAAGTCGATTGTCGACTTTCACTGCTGGATATACAACAGGTGGGGTAACTTGATTAAGGAGTTCACAGATCCGTCCGACGGTTGGGACGGCACCTATAGAGGTAAACTGGTAAGCACAGGAGTGTACTTCTATGTGATTCGTGCTACCGGTAGCGACGGTAAGAAATATAAGCTCAGCGGCGACATCAACATTCTCCGCTACAAGAGAAATGAAATCAATTCAGCAACCGATGATCCTGATTTGATACCTTAATTAAAAATAATCGATAAAACAACTATGAGATATTTTATAACACTATTAGTGATTGCATTTGTCTGCGCAATGTCTTTTGGCACCAGTGCACAACGTGTGGGTGACGGTTTTATGACAGTGTCGTCGCCCGATGTGCCGGAATCAATAAACTTCTGTGGTGACCACATCAGTTTTGACCGCATCGACATGGCCGAAAGGCTGGATCGAGAGCTGACGACTACTATCTATGGCCAGACAATGACGTCGCTAATTATCAAGCGTGCCAACCGCTTTTTCCCTCGATTGATTGAGATTCTCAAAGAAAACAATATGCCTGAGGATCTTGTCTATCTTGCAGTTGCCGAGAGTTCACTTGACCCAACAGCACTGTCACCGGCAAAGGCTGCCGGTATCTGGCAATTCATGCCAGCCACAGGAAAACAATATGGTTTGGAAGTGAACGACGATGTGGATGAACGCTACGACATTGAGAAGGAAACAGTGGCTGCCTGCAAGTATCTGCGTAACTCTTATTCAAAATATCATAACTGGGCAACCGTGTGTGCCAGTTACAACGCCGGCTCAGGAAAAATCTCATCGGAACTCTCAAGTCAGCAGGTGAACAACTCTTTCGACCTGCGACTGGTGAGTGAAACTTCACGTTATGTGTTCCGCATAATAGCCTACAAGATTTTCCTTGAAAATCCCAAACGATATGGATACAGACTGCATGCTGACCAGCTTTATCAGCCAATCGATTGCGACATTGTCGAAGTGAGCACGCCGGTGGGTGACTGGGTGTCGTGGGCAAAAAGCCATGGCCTGACCTATGCTCAGCTGCGTGATGCCAATCCATGGATTCGCAGCAGCAAGCTACCCAACGCATCGGGCAAGGTCTACAAGGTGAAAGTGCCTCGCGAGACTTCACTTTACCGCAGCAAGGCAGGAAACAAAGTGTATAACAGAAACTGGGTGGTTGATTGACGAGAGATGAAGTTTGACGGAAAGGAAACAGATTGCGTGCAGGTGCAGGGAGCACGAGTGCACAATCTCAAGAATATCGATGTCGACTTGCCTCACTACAAGCTGAGCGTCATCACAGGGCTCAGTGGCAGTGGTAAGTCGTCTCTGGCGTTTGACACAATTTTTGCCGAAGGACAACGACGATATCTGGAAACCTTCTCGTCTTATGCGCGTAATATGTTGGGCGTTCTTGAGCGTCCCGACGTAGACAAGATTTCCGGACTTAGCCCTGTAATCTCGATAGGGCAGAAGACCACCAACAAGAATCCTCGCTCTACAGTAGGCACCACCACTGAGGTCTATGATTACTTGCGTCTGCTCTATGCCCGAGCCAGCGATGCTTTCAGTTACCTCTCGGGTGAGAAAATGGTGAAATATTCACTGGATAAGATACTGAATCTCATACTAGAACGTTACAACGGCAAGAAGATATATCTGCTTGCGCCATTGGTGAAGAACCGAAAGGGACACTACAAGGACCTTTTTGAACAACTGCGTAAGAAAGGATATTTGAATGTCAGGATTGATGGCGAGATGCGTGAGATAACGTTTGGATTGAAGCTAGACCGCTACCGCAACCATGACGTAGAACTGGTGGTTGACCGACTTAAGGTGGCGCAGAAAGATGAGGTCAGGCTTCGCGACACCATCAACACCTGCTTCAGGCAAGGTAATGGAGAGCTTCTTGTCATGGATGCTGAAACTGAAGGTATTGAGCACTACAGCCGGTCACTGATGGATCCTGTGACGGGGTTGTCCTATCCTGAACCGGCACCTCACAGCTTCTCGTTTAATTCACCACAAGGAGCCTGCCATAAGTGCAAGGGCTTGGGTTATGTGAACATCATTGATAAGGAGAAAATCATGCCTGATCCGAGCCTCTCAATCCGTGATGGCGGTATCACAACCCTTGGAAAATTCAAGAATTCGCTGGTGTTCTGGCAGATTCAGGCAATATGCGAGAAATATGGAGCGTCGATTGATACTCCGCTTAAGGAATTGCCTGAGGAAGCCATCGATGATATAATGAACGGTACTGATGAGCGCCTGAATATCAAGAACGAGACAATGAGTACCAGCAACTATTTCCTCTCCTATGATGGACTTGTGAAATATATCGAGATGCAGCAGAGCGAGAATGCCACATCGAAGGCACAGAAGTGGGCGGGACAGTTTTTCTCGCGAACTGTGTGTCCTGAGTGTCACGGCAACCGCTTGAATAAAGTGGCGCTGCACTTTCGCATCAACGGTAAGAACATTGCCGAGTTGGCGCGAATGGACATTGCCGAATTACGCGAATGGATGCTTGACTTGCACAACCACATACCCGAGCGCCAATGGACCATTGCTCAAGAGGTTGTGAAGGAAATAAACAGCCGCCTTTCGTTTATGATTGATGTCGGCTTGGATTATGTGTCACTGAATCGCAGCAGTGCATCGCTCTCGGGAGGCGAGAGTCAGCGCATCAGACTTGCTACTCAAATCGGGTCTCAGCTAGTGAACGTGCTATACATTCTCGATGAGCCGAGTATCGGCCTGCATCAGCGCGATAATCAACGACTCATTAATTCACTGAAGCGTCTGCGTGACGATGGAAATACCATCCTTGTTGTGGAGCATGACCGCGACATGATGCTTGAAGCCGATTATGTGGTTGACATAGGGCCTAAGGCAGGTAGACGCGGAGGCAAGGTGGTGTTCGCGGGGACTCCGAAGCAACTGCTCAAGGCTCATACTATCACTGCCAGTTATCTTAATGGAGAGGCACGTATTGAAATTCCCACCGAACGCCGTCCAGGGAATGGCAAGACCATCACGCTGCGTGGCTGTCGTGGCAATAATCTCAAGAATGTGGATGTGACCATTCCATTGGGTACGCTAGTGTGTGTGACTGGTGTGAGCGGTAGTGGTAAGTCGTCGCTCATTAATGCCACGTTACAGCCAATTTTGAGCCAAAAATTCTACCGTTCGCTCACAGAACCGTTGCCTTATGACTCTGTTGAGGGGTTGGAAAATATAGATAAAGTAGTTACCGTTGATCAGTCGCCGCTTGGGCGCACTCCACGTTCCAATGCCGTGACCTACACTAATATTTTCACTGACATCCGTAATCTCTTTGTTAATCTTCCTGAGGCAAAGATTCGTGGTTACCGTCCCGGCAGATTCTCGTTCAACACCAGTGGTGGACGTTGTGAGGTGTGTAAGGGCAACGGTTACAAGACTGTCGAGATGAATTTCTTGCCTGATGTGCTCGTGCCATGCGAGGCATGTGGCGGCAAGCGCTATAACCGTGAGACCCTAGAGGTGCGTTTCAAGGGAAAGTCGATTGCCGATGTGCTTGACATGACAATCAACCAGGCAGTGGAATTTTTTGAAGCAATCCCCAACATACTTCACAAAATTAAGGTGTTGCAAGATGTGGGACTGGGATATATTAAGCTTGGTCAGCCATCAAGCACATTGTCGGGTGGCGAGAGTCAGCGTGTGAAACTTGCCGCTGAATTGTCGAAGAAAGATACTGGAAAGACGCTCTACATTCTAGATGAGCCGACCACAGGTTTGCATTTTGAGGATATCAAGATTCTGCTCGGTGTGTTGAACCGTCTGGTGGCAAAAGGCAATACCGTCATCGTCATTGAGCACAACATGGATGTCATCAAATGTGCCGACTATATAATCGACATGGGTCCCGAAGGGGGTAGGGGTGGCGGACACGTCGTCGCTGCAGGCACTCCCGAACAAGTCGCACAATCTCACGACTCCATCACTGCACGCTACCTCAGCCCAAACCTTTAATCCCTCCCTTTCTACTCCTAGCTATCCCTAGCCATTCCTAGCCCTCTATTGCGCGTTATTAAACTCGCATCTCTCACCTCATTTTTTATAAAAAGCATTATTTTTATAAAAATGGACTATTATAATTGAAAAACAGAAAACATTTTGTTATATTTGCAAAAATACTAGTGCAAGTGAGAGAAATACAAAATGAAAATGGATTTTTTTCATTTTTATTTCCGAGACACAGCCTAATATATCAAATTCGGGTAAACTAGTAGAATCGAGCTCTCACTAGAATACATTTTGGGATTTAAAACTAAATACTTAGAAATAATAACTTAAAACAATATTGTTTATGAAAAAGATTTTACTTACTTTATTAGTTATTGCCACATGTGGCATGGCGGCTAACGCTAAAAACTACGAGATTAATATTGCTGGCGTAGAGGTTTCAGACAACAACTGCAATTACATCACTGGCGGTGATATCGATGACGGCTATGGCGTATATAACCCAAGCACTAACACCCTAACGCTCTATAACATCAGTATTCGTCGCACAGGGCAGGACCACTACGGAATCCACAACAGGAAATGTGACAACCTGACTATAGTCTTCTCGGGAACCTGTGGTGTATTGACATCTGATAATGCCCTGAAGCTCGAGCGAAGCACTACGATCACTGCGGCCTCAGGCAGTACTACTTGTTTATACTCGGCGGCGAGAATTGTTGTCAATCTGAAAAGCTACACCTATTACTTCAAAGGCAGTGGCAGTATCGAGATTAAGTCTGAACAATCGGGCTACGAAGCCATCAAGGGCGAAGGCATCAATAACACAACTGTGTATTTCCAAGGAGCCAAAAAAATCAAAGCTGAGAGTGCCCAAAGATCAACACTAAGCTCATTTACGGCCTATATCCAAGGCGGTACCAACTTGAGAATCTCAGGTAACGACTCAGATGTCAGCGTGAGCGACGTGAAGATGGTGTTCGATGGAAAAGAGACCGTTCTCGAACCTTATGGGGCCTATTACAGCAACAACAGCATCTATAATTCCTCGGGATCGCAGATTAAGAGTGGAACAATCTACATCAGCGATGACTATGTGGCAATCCTCAACTCCAGTTACTTCCCCGACGCTAATTTCCGCAGTGCATTATATTCGCTTTACCCTAAGGGATATATTAATAGCATCGATGTGGCAAGACGCACAGATCTTAATGTTTCGGGAGAGAATATTTACAACCTTACAGGTTTGGACTATTTCACTAATCTGACATACTTGAGTTGCGCTAACAACAATCTCTCGTCATTGCCGTCGTTGCCCAGCAGTCTGAGGTATTTATACTGTGGCCAGAACAATCTCACATCGCTGCCCTCACTGCCAAGCAGTCTTGAGACGCTATCATGTAACAATAATAATTTGACCTCGTTGTCATTGAGTGGCAGAAGTGCACTGAGTTATCTGGATTGCAGCAACAACACATCAATGACATCACTCTATTGCTACAACAATGCACTCACAACACTCAAGGTTACCGGCTGCTCGGCAATGACAGGTTTATACTGTTATAAAAACAAACTCAGCAGTCTTGACCTGAGCGGATGCACGAAGATGACAGTGCTGTCATGCTATGAAAACCAGATCTCTACCATGAGCAGTTTACCAACCTCGCTGGTAAAACTTTATTGTAATGACAACAAATTTAGCGGCACGCTGGATTTGTCCAATCGCAGTAAACTCGAGATTCTTGAATGCTACAACAATCCTAACCTGACAAAAGTCACTACTAATGGCTCAATTAACCTTCAGACGTTGGCCACTTATAACTGTCAGAATCTGACGGAATTAGACTGTCGAGGCACCAACACTACACAAGGTAAGCTTCAATCGCTTAACCTTACTGGCCTTCCAAAACTGGTGACTCTGAATTGCAGCTACCAAAAGCTGACTTCACTGAGTCTGTTGTCTTGCACCTTGTTGAAGAGACTGGAATGCAGTAGTAACTTTTTGACATCGATTTCCAACATACCTAACTCTATTGAATATATCGACTGTTGCAGCAACAGGTTCACCACATTGACAGTTACAAACAAACCAGCCCTTAAAACACTCTATTGCAACAACAACTCAGAGCTGACAACTCTTAATGCTTATGATAATAGTGCACTCACAACACTTGGCGTGGCGAGTTGCACCGCATTAACTACCATGTACTGTTATAACAACAGTCTGACCGGACTTGCTCTTACCACTCTGAAAAATTTGACTTATCTATCCTGTCATAATAATAAGCTGACTACGCTCAGCACAACGTTAAATTACAAGTTGGAGTATTTATACGCTTATAGAAATCAATTGACCGAACTTAGCGTTCAGGGGCTTTCTTCATTAAAGACAATTGAGTGCCAAGAGAATAAGTTGACAGACCTTTATGTCCAGGGCTGCACGTCGTTGAGAACACTCAGAATATTCTCAAACCAGATAAAGGTTTCTGGAATGCAGACACTGGTTAACAGCCTCCCAACTATCCCATCAGGTAGCACAGGCAGATTTGAAGTATATGAGCAAGGTGACCCGAATGAAGGCAACGTCATCACCACCGCGCAAGTACAGGTTGCACGCAACAAGCGCTGGCTACCATATAAATCGGTTGACGGAGACTGGGTAGAGATTGGAGGTGCACTTCTTGGTGACGTAAACTGTGACGGCTCGGTTAATTCGGCCGATGTGACTGCCCTCTATGCCTTCATCCTCAATCACAACACCACATATGAAGCTACAAGCGACGTTAATGGCGATCATTCAATCAACACTGCCGATGTCACAGCCGTCTATAAAATCATCCTCGGTCAGCAATAATTAATCCATAATCAAAATTTGGATGCTAGCCGTATTTTTCGGCTAGCATCTCTTTTTTCCACCTTTTGTGTTTTTCTGCCATTTTATGTTTTTATGTCTTAAATAAGTGTAAGTGTCAGGCTACGCAATTTTTAATATTAGCGAGCCAGCTAGCTCTAATTTCCACTCAGGCAGGAGTGGAAAATCCTGCATTCAGCATTCACCAATCCCCATCAGGCGAAGCAAAAAAGTCTATCAGGACAATAATTTTAAGCGCGAAGCACATCCCCCCATTCTGCATGTGCATTCTGCATTGTGCATTGTTTACATTAGATGACGATATTGTATTAATTGTCTGAAAAAATATGTTCTTATGAAGTCTATTGTTTTTCTATCTTGAGAAATTACTAATCACTAGGCGTGGACATCTGTCAAAGAACGGGAAATAGTAACAAAAAAATGGTTATTTGTGGGTTGAGGTGGTGGTGTGGTAATTGGTCCAAAAGTCGGATTTTTGCCATTTTCGGCCCAATGATTAACTCCGTGAGAATTGCTTTTTTTTCAGGTCTTGCGTGTGTGAGGCTTTAAAAAACATGGGGTGGAGTGGGGTGGTTGGATGAGGAATGACGCTGATTGATCTAAATCTATTTTTTTCAGTGATTTTTTTGTATAGGACGGTTGCGATGGTTGCCAGATTTGGTGGCAAAATCAGGGCAGAAAAGTGCGAAAAAAGCTGATTAGTCACCGTTTTTGCTGTATTTTGCTATAATGGTAAAGATATTTGGCTGTTTTAAGTAGGGGAAGGACAGTGTTTTTGCTTTTTCTGGGTACTTTTTCCAGGTGTTTTGTTTAGGTGAGAGGGTGATGTATAATGGTGTGATAATAAACAATTTAAATCTGATAAACGGTATCTAAAAATATAAATTTAACGCCTTGAGAATTGAAAATCTGTCCAAAAGTTGGGTAGTGGTGGATTTTATTGCCATAAAAACTGATTTTGCGTCAAAATGGTAACTTTACCATTTTGTGTTTACCAAACCAAACCGATGTGGGGTGAGGCGACTTTGCGAAATTGAATAGATAATTTGCACATCAAAAACGTTAATTTGCTCAGAGTTGAGGGGTGTAAAATCAGAAATTTGCAAATACAAAGTTTGCAAAATGGAATAATTTAGTGATTAACAAAAATTCACAACCTGTGTATTTTAATGAAAATCAATATTTTAACTATTGCAATGTGCTTTGTTTATTCATGATTTTCGTTGTTTTTCTTCAATTTGGGGTATTTGGGCGGATTTATGCAATTATAAATTACTGATTTGGTGTTTAATAACGGTTTGTATTTAAAGCGATACTATAATTCTATTTCAAATGGCTTACAACCTCAAAAGTAAACAGTCATTTTGGGAATAAGAAATGCAAATTGATAGATTTAGGTTTAAAAATTTGTTTTTTTCAACAGCATGTTCTAAATTTGCAAACGAAAAATTTATAATTGTTAATAGCATTATGGACATCGTTTCGCGCTTAAAATTGTTCTTAGAGCAAAATGGCATCGCAAATTCTCAGTTTGCTGACACCTGTGAGATTCCTCGTCCCACGATTTCCCAGCTCCTTAACGGACGCAACAAAAAGGTGAGTGATGAGGTGATTTCAAAAATACATGCAGCCTATCCTACATTAAATATTATGTGGCTGATGTTCGGTGACGGTGAAATGTTTGTTAATGGCGCTCCAGTTGGCAGCGAAAATCAGTCTTCTTTGCACTTGTCCAAAACTCCGCAAGGTGGAAATTTATTCATGGGTGGAAATCGTGACCAAGCCGATGCCCGTAGTTCCGTTTCTCAGAAACCAACGATTAGTTTCGGTGACGACAATTCAGACCGAAACAGCAGCGGTGCTATGGCACTATCTAATGCCCTTAAGAGCATAGCTCGCAGTAATGGCTCATCCCCCACTCCTTCGTCTCAAGGTCGCCGCATAGTCAACATTATGATTTTCTATGACGACAATTCCTTTGAAGTTGTAACTCCAGCTCGCTGATCATACTCTTTATATACGTTTACAATCATTGCTTGGTATTTATTGTTGCCAAGCATTTATTATTTGTGACTGGCAATCACTTCTTGTGTACTTGAAAAATTCTTCCTAAATTTGCAGATAGAATACACATTAATTTATATGAACATAAACTATGAAAAGAAAGAAACTATTAATCTTTTTTGTTGCAATGACAGCAATGACAATGAGTGCCGGTAATCTGAACAAGGGTGTTGACCGCAGCAACCTTGACTTTAATACAAAACCCGGCGAAAATTTCTATCAGTATGCCTGTGGCGGATGGATGAAGAACAACCCTCTCGACCCTCAATATGCCCGTTTTGGCACGTTTGACGGACTGGCCGAGAATAACCGTGCACAGTTGAAGGATTTGATTATGAACCTTGGTACCAACAATCCAAAGGGTAGCTTGGCTCAGAAGGTCAGTGACTTGTATCTGCAGGGCATGGACAGCACTTTGCGTAACAGCCAAGGCAATCGACCTGTAGAGATGATGCTTGCTCAAATCTATCAGATGCCTCGCAATAGCTTTGAGGCTATGATGGCTGACTTACATACAGGCATCGCATCTCCATTCTTCGACAGCGGCGTCATGGCGGACTTGATGAACAGCGATCAGAATTTGCTTTACCTCACAGCAGGTGGGCTTGGCATGGGTGACCGTGACTACTATCTCGAGAATGATGAAAACACAGTAAAGGTGCGCAATGCTTATTTGACTTATATCGAGAAACTCTTCACACTCTCGGGCCGTAAGGCTAAAGACGCCAAGAAGGCAGCAAAGAATATCCTTGCGCTTGAGACAGAGCTGGCAAAGGTTGCCATGACCCGTGAGGAAAGCCGTGATTATAGCAAGCAGTATAACATCCGCACAGTAGACCAGCTGAAGGCCGACTATCCCAACTTTGACTGGAACTCTTATTTTAATTTGTTATTTCCTGCCTCTATCAAGGTTGAGAAGGTGTGCGTGATGCACCTTAACTCAATGGCCAAATTCAATGAGATGATGGCAAAGATGAAGATTGAAGACATCAGAGACTATCTCGCATTCAAATATCTTGATGCTGCTTCCAATTATCTTACCGATGATTATGAGCAAGCCAACTTTGACATGTACAGCCGTGCCATGAGCGGTAAGCAGGTTATGCAGCCACGCTGGAAGCGTTCGCTCAACGTTCCTAATTCTGTGCTTGGAGAGGCTGTGGGAGAACTCTACGTTAAGAAATATTTCCCCGAGGAGTCTAAGCAGAAGATGATAAAGCTGGTGAACAACCTGCGCATAGCGCTTGCTGAGCACATCGCCGGCCTCACCTGGATGAGCCC
>JAEEGL011031732.1_pt1 | contig 22985 bp, 13 predicted proteins | sample 9134231 | NCBI WGS metagenome assembly JAEEGL01 (sample SAMN16246548, study PRJNA631951) | gut metagenome | biome: gut microbiome; feature: rumen; material: fiber-attached | host: Bos | place: Iran: Karaj | collected 2018-10
CTTTTCTTCATCTCGCTCCGTTTCCTCTGGATGAGTACGATCGTGTTTGCGACCGTGCGGGTGGCCCTGCTGCCGGTGCTGGGCCTGTCGGAAGTCTGGACGCCGGTCCTGTGTGCCGGAATCATCCTGTTTACCGTCTTCTTTACAACGATCGGCGGACTGAGAGCCGTGGTGGCGACGGATGCGTTGCAGTCCCTGATCATGTTCCTGGGTGCCCTGGTTACGCTCGGTGTCATCTTCTTCAGCCTGGGGGATGTCCCTGGGACGATGAAGGATCCGTCCCTGTATTCGGGCTGGACCGACTGGGTCTGGGCCCCGAAACGGGGAATGCGGATGACGGTGTGCAACATCTTCCTGATGAATCTGTGCTGGCAGGTCTGCACGGCGGGTTCCGACCAGATGGCCATCCAGCGGTACCTTTCTGTCAAGGATGCAAAGTCGGCATCGCATTCCTATCATGTCTCGCTGATCAGTTCCGGGACGATCATCACCTTGCTGGGCTTCGTCGGCCTGATGGTGATGGCCTATTTCTCCGTCCATCCGCAGTTGCTCCCTCCCGGGCAGGACATCCATTCCGCGGCGGACATCCTGTTCCCGACCTTTATCCGCATCGGCCTTCCCGCCGGACTCACGGGGCTGATTGCGGCGGCGTTGATGGCTGCGGCGATCTCCAGCCTGTCGTCCGGGCTCAATTCCGTCTCCTCTGTCATTGTGGAGGACGTGCTGAAACGGCTGCCCGCCTACAAGGGGCGGGAGTTCTCCCTGCGGACAAGCAAGTGGATTTCCGCCATCATAGGCGTGGCGGTGCTGGGGTCCTCCTTCCTGGTGGGTTATGTCCAGGGAAACCTGCTGGACGTGACCATCAAGGTGGTCAATCTGGTTGTCGCCCCGCTGTTCGTCCTGTTTTTCATGGCGATATTTTCGCCCGTTTCCAGTGACCGGGGCGCCGTTGCCGGAGGCCTGGCAGCCCTTGCGGCAGCGATCGGCGTCTCCTTCTTCGGCCTGTTCGGCTTCGTCCAGACCTGGAACCTCTTCGTCGCCCTCGCTGTCGGCATCCCTATTGGGATGTTGGCCAGCTACCTGGCTCCCAATCCGCGATAAATGATGTATAGAGCAAAAACATTTATACGTCCTAACAATAATCTTCAATGAATAGGATCGCAACTATTCTCTGCCTGTTCCTGACCCTCGAGCTCTTTGCCGGCCAGCGAGAGGAGATCTGGCCCAGGAAGAAGATGCCGGATGCCCAGGACGGGCAGATCGCCGCGATGTCGGACGAAGCCGGCAGAAAGGATTTCAATCCTGACAAGCACAGGATTGCCTATATTGAATGGTACGATGCACCCGCACCTGAGGTGAAAAATGGAGGATGCATGGTCCTGATTTCCGGAGGGGCTTACAATGTGTGCTGCGATATGGGAAGCATCGAGTCCTGGAGGAAGACCTTCACTGACCTTGGCTTCCAGTGCGTCAACTTAGTGTACAGGACGCCTCGTCCCGAAGGGCTACCCTTCTACCAGTCCGCCTGGGAAGACGGTCAGCGGGCCATCCGGATGATCCGGAGCGAGGCGGCGGCCAGAGGCTTCGACCCGGAAAAGATCGGAACCGTTTCAAACTCGGCGGGTTCCCATCTGGCGATGCTCCTGGCGACCAGTTCGCAGACTCCCGCCTACGAGCGGCTGGACGCCTTGGATGACATACCCTGCCACATCAACTGGGCCATCGTCAACGCCCTGGCTTATGCCACGACGGACGGCGAGACCGGCACCCAGGCCTCCCGCCAGGGATACGGAGTGGATGTGGGGCTCAGCGATATCTTCAAGTTTGACGAAAAGACTTGCCCGATGAGCCTCCACCACGGAGGGATGGATCCCTATTCCCCCAATGCCTCCACCCTGGTTTACAGGCGTCTCAGGCGCTTGGGCGTCCCGGCTGACATGCATCTCTATCCCGGCAAGGGCCATGGGGCTTTCGGCTTGGACAGAGGCATCGAATTCCTGACACAGATGGGCTTCATGGGCAACTTGGAGCCTGCTATTCCCCTGACGTACCGTTTCACCAGCGATTCCTCCCGGGTGGCTTATTTCAAGGAAGACCTCTGGCCCGAGGGGAAGACCCCCTGTTTTCAAGACAATCAATGCGTACCCTACATAGAATGGCATATCCCGGCGGTCAAGACCACGGATGCGATACAGATCATCTATTCCGGTGGTTCCTACAACAAAAATGACCCGAGCAATGCTGACGTCACCCCGGCACGACGTTATCTGAATGCCAAGGGTATGACGGTGGTAACCTTGAAATATCGCACTCCGCGTCCGAATGGACTTGCCATCTATACCACCGCCTGGCAGGATCTCCAGAGAGCGATCAGGCTGGTACGTGACGAAGCTGCCTCCCGGGGCCTGGATCCTGACAGGGTGGGCATTATGGGCAGTTCAGCGGGAGGGCATCTCACCGTTCTGGGAGCCACATCATCCAGACACGCTTCTTATCTGAGGGTGGATGACAAGGACACGGTTTCCTGCAAGGTACAATGGGGAATTGGCATCTATCCCGCCTATATCCTCACTGATGGTCCTACGGGACCGAACAAGAACGGAGGACTTGGGGATGAAGATATCATCTGCCCCGAATTCTCCTTCGATCTGGACACCGCCCCGATGCTCCTGGTCCACGGCGACGCCGATAAATATGCCTCGATGAATTCCGTGAAACTATGGGAGAAGATGAGGGCTATCGGCGTACAGAGCGAGCTTCATATACTGGCAAAAAGGCCTCACGGTTTCCTGCGCAATGCCTCTCCTGGCACCGGGAGCTACACTTATCTCGACCGGATCTGGGATTTCCTCACCGAAGAAGGTTTCAACAAATGACGGTTTCTGAAAGACTTCAATAATCTTGACTGAAATGAAAAAACTGCTTTTCGCCTGTTCACTATTCGCGATGCTTGCTATAAGTTGCGAGCCGGACGATGACATCAATAAGGGAGGTACAGACCCCGGAACCGAGCCTCAGACTGAGGATAAAGAATTCGTACTCCCTGAACCAAATGCGGATGCTGTCGAATACGCAGACCTGCACGATCCTCTCGCTGATGTGGGGCAGTTCTACATCCCCGAGAACAACATGAAACCGACGAAATATCTCGAGATTGTCTACACTGACTATAGCGGAAGATGGGAACCGGACCGCGAAGGCGTGAACAACGGCCTTCAGAATTTCCTTCTCCTCCAATCTGTGGCCGGACTGATCAACCGTGCCTGCGAAGACGGAAAGATAGACTTCTGTGCCTGGGTTCAGCAGGATGGTACCGGTTACAATATGGAACGGCAGGCTTTCGACCCTGAGGGAAAACTGCAAGGAAGCACTTATATCGGCCGGATCAATGCCGTAAACCTTACGACAAAGTCGTATGAGAGTGGTCCATACAGCCAGGTGCGGGACCTGTTTGAGGGATATGTGTTAACCGACTTGGTGAACAATCCTGAGAGCGGAAACGTTGCTGCCGTCGCCTCCCACGTATACAATTCCATCATAGTGGATGTGCGCGACGAAGCCATCTTCAAGCAGGCCGGCTATATTAAGAAGTGCGACTGCACCAAGATGACCCTGAGGGATGCATTCAACCGGTTCAAGGATAAGTGCCATAATGACGCTCTCGTGCTGATGCCCGTCAGGTGCGGCGAGCTTAGGGACTATGTCATCAAGAATAAACTGTTCATCGTCAATGTAAACAAGGTTTGGGGTGATCCTTCCCAAGGCCAGAACCTCGATGTGCTGGACGACGTACTCGACTGGCTCAAGCCCAACTCGCAAGTCCTCGGATGGGAGCAGGGTATCAGCGAGGAGGTATTCGTCAACCGGGTATGCCAGCACGGGCATATGATGCTAGCTGCCGACTGGAGTTACAACCACAACTTCACGTCGCGCAACTATAAGGAGCGTCAGCCGGCCACCCTTGTCAAGACCATCAATCCCAGGAGCATCGACTATGGCCTGAAGAAAAATTTCTACACGCCTTTCCTCACAGACGGAGACAACTACCAGTTCATCATCACCGATAACTTCTTCGACAACTACTACAACCTCTCAACTGCCATTTCCACCAGGACGGCCTTCGAAATCGGGCTTCAGTCCTTGATCCAACTTTGCCCGACAAGATTCAAGTACATCGTCGAGAAACAACCCTCCGCCCATTGTACCATAATGGAAACTTTTGGCGGCGGCTACTATTATGTCGACACTTACAGCACTGCGGGAACATCTGCCGCTCACAGGGCAGAGAATCTGAGAATCATAGCAAGCAGGACCGCCGCGCATATGCGCCAGCACGGAATAAAGGTTCTGCATGTTATGGCCCGGGACCTGCATTCTTCGGCGACAAAGGAAGCCCTGCAGGCATTCGTGGACGCCAACGACCAGCTCGAAGGCATCACTGCGGTTCAATACAACCCTTATACCGGCGGTAACGGAGACATCATCTGGCTCACCAACAAACAAGGATATGACATCCCGTGCATTACCACCAAGTATATGGTATGGAGCGGCTTCACCACCCCTTCATCGGTTGCCCAGACGATGGTGAATAACGAGACTGCGCCTTCCTTCAGTACGGTTTGTATCCATGCCTGGAGTGAATTCGGGAATGCGAAGTCTTCCAATGTCGCAGCCAAGGTAAAAGCGGAACTTCCTTCAGATTTCCAGGCTGTTTCGATGCAGGAACTGATTTGGAGGGTACGTATGCACTATCGCGAACAGCAGGTGATGAAGTATTTGGCAACGATAAAATAATAATCCCCCGTTACTTTTTTGATTGACTGTCTTGCAGATTTATTATTTTTTTGTATATTTCGACCATTATGTTCTACATATTATTTGAGATTGTCCTCGGGTCATAGCAAAAAGGCTTTAAACACTATACACCATGTCCAAAAAAACGAACATTTATTACATCCCACCGAAAGCCACGGTTTTCGATGTAATGATGGAGGGCTACGTATGCGCCTCCGGAATAGATTCTTCCCGCGATGGGTACGATTTTGTTGATGATCCTTCCGTCGGCGGATGGAGTTAAATTGTATGGAGGACAAAACGATGAAAAAGAATCTTTTCCTTATCCTGACTGCTGCGGCCGTCTTCACCGCCGCCATCTCCTGCCAGAAGATTGAGAAGACCGTCGTACCCGTTGAAGGGAGCAACGTTTTTGAACTGACCGTCAGTGCTTCTTTCGGCCAGCCCGATACCCGGGCCCTCAGCGAAGAGGGTAACGTGCTCTCTGCCACCTTTGCCACCACGGAGAGTATCTACGCGTACAATGTAACGACAGGCACGATGCTCGAAGGAGCCCTGAATCCCCAGAGCGACGGGGCCAGCACCGTTCTGCAAGGTAGGCTGACAGGAGCCATCAACAACGGTGACAACCTGAAACTGATCTACCTAAAGAACGCCATCGACTACTCGTCGCAGGAGGGAACGCTCCCGGGCATTGCCGCCGGCTTCGACTACGCAACGGCGGATGTGACAGTGAGCGATGTTTCTACCCCGACTGTCAGTACCGGTCCCGCGAAATTCGTTCCGCAGCAGTCAATTACGAAATTCACGTTCTCCACGCCCGTGAAAACGGTCACCATCAGCGGTACGGGTCTGGTGCAGCGCGTCAGTGCCACCGGCGAAGAGAGCACCGGCAAAGTTACCGTTACCCTGGACTCGCCCTCCGCTACTGTGTACGTCGCCCTGCGTAACTCAAGCAGCGAAACCGTGGCCTATGTCTTCGACGCCACCGACGGCGATGGCAAAACTTATCAGGGCAGCAAGAAGGCCACCCTGGCCGCAGCGAAGAACTATGCCACGAGCGTCGCCCTCCACGAATACGTGGACTTGGGACTCGCGGCCAAGTGGGCAACCTGCAATGTCGGAGCCAACACTCCTACCGAGCTCGGAGAATATCACGCCTGGGGCGAGACGGAAACGTATTACGAAGGGGAGGCTCTCCCGTGTATTGACCCGGAAGCAGGGATAGAACCTCCGATGACTTGGAAAACGAATAAACCGGGCGGATACGTTTGGGCTAGTTACAAGTTTGGAGTATATAACAGTTCTGCCGCTGACAAGGGATTCTCAAAGTACAACAGCAATGATGGCCTTTTGGTTATGGAGCCTGTGGATGATGCTGCCGCAGTACTCTGGGGAGGGAGCTGGCGAATACCAGAGATGGCGGACATCAACGATTTGAAAAACAACTGCACGTTTGTGTGGAAGGAAGACTACAACGATTCCGGAGTAGCCGGCTATCTCTGTACCAGCAAGAAAAACAATAATTCCATCTTCTTGCCGGCATCCGGATTTCTCATTAGGAGAGATGGTATCCGCCAGTTGAACGCCCAAGGCTATTATTGGACAGCCACCCTTCAAACGAATCTTTACAGAGGACGTACTATGAAATTCACTGCCACAGCCACCCCGGCCTTAAACTATAACGACCGTTACTACGGGTTGATCATCCGTCCCGTTATTAAGGAATAAACGACCGATCTAAGGAAAAGTGACCTCGGAGTTCGTGATATACAGTTACGGATTCTTGAGGTTACTTTTGTTTGTTCTCGTGTAAACAATTGATATATTATTATGTCCCCAAAAATACAGACTTTGAAAAAACGTCTTTCGGCGCTTTTCCTGACTCTTTTTGCCTGTGTCCTGGCATTGCCCCTATGGCAGGCGAGCGCCGCAGTTGTTCGGCCTTCCCAGGCTGAGGCACAGCAGGACAAGGTGACTGTGACTGTCACTGTCCTGGACGAGACCGGAGCGGCTGTCATCCAGGCCGGAGTAATGGTGGTATCCACCAGGACAGGCGGTGTGACTGACCTGGACGGAAGAGCTACCGTGCTGGCTAGGGTTGGAGATGTGCTCGAAATTACCTTCATCGGGTACAAAACCCAACGGGTGACGGTACCCCAGTCGCGGACGATCACGGTCACGCTGGTTCCGAGCTCAGAATCCCTTGAAGAGACGGTCATCGTCGGCTACGGTACCCAAAAGAAGAAATCTATGGTAGCGGCTATCGCCCAGGTGAGCAACGAGACCCTGCGCCGCACGGGCAACACGCCGGACCTGACCCAGGCCCTGATCGGCCAGGTACCCGGCCTTGTCGCGCTTACCGCGTCGGGAGAGCCGGGCGGTATCCTTACCGGTGAGAGCGCCACAAGCCTGTATATCCGTGGCCAGAACACCTGGAACGGTGGGGCTCCGCTGATCCTTGTGGACGGCATCGAACGCAACATGAACAACATCGAGGTCAATGAAGTTGAGAATATATCCATCCTCAAAGACGCTTCTGCCACCGCCGTTTTCGGTGTGAAGGGAGCCAACGGTGTCATCCTCATCACCACCAAACGTGGTTCCGAAGGCAAGACCCGCCTGAGTTTCAACTACAACCTCACTGGCAAGATGCTGGCCAAGCAGCCGGGGAAACTCGACTCTTATGATGCCATGATGGCAAAAAATGCCATTATTGAGCGTGAAGGAGTCCTCAATGAGCAATCCTGGAATGACTACGTTCCCTATAGGATCATCGAGCGGTTCAAGACGCAGGGACCCACCGAGCTTGACAAATTGATGTATCCGGGAATCAACTGGGACGATGAGGCGTTCAGTTACACCGAGATATATCCCAATGTGAATTGGGTCGATGAGATGTTCAAGAAAATTGCCTTGAATACCCACCGGATATCGGTGAATCTTCAGGGGGGCACGAAGAAATTCAAATACTTCAGCTCGCTGGCCTATATTCACGAAGGGGATATGTTCCGCGATTACGACAACGGCAAGCCCTACGATCCCAACTACAATTTCGACCGCTTCAATTTCCGTTCAAACATCGACTTCGATCTGACGAAAACCACCCGGCTTAAGTTTGATATCGCCGGCTTCTTCTCCCGCAAGAACACCAATTTCATCAACGAGGGTTCTACCAGCCGTTCTGACCAGACAATGTGGTCGGCAGCCTACTTCCTGGCTCCCAACCTGTACGTCCCAAGATTCTCGGACGGTAGATGGGGCGCCTATTCCGATGGGACGAACCAGTCTATCAATCCCATCGCCGCAGTGAACAACGTGGGTCTTCGCCAGACCCGCCAGACCCAGATCAATGCGAGATTCGCCTTGGAACAGGACCTGGCGTTCATTACCAAGGGCCTGAAGGCGTCGTTCCAAATCAGCTATGACAACACGATCCGTTCGGAGGGTGGCGTTTATGACGTTACCAATATGATCCGTGCCTCCGACGCCAAAACCAACGTCGCTTTCAGGTACATCAACTACAAAAACTATTATCCGGGCGCAGATCCCAGTGAGTATGAGTTGCTGATGCCTGTCCCGGAGGATGAGTTCGACTGGACCTACAAGACCCCCTCTCTCCGCTACGAGACCGTCACAGCCGCCAACTGGTCTTCCACGATTCCGGTAACCAGACGTATGGTGTACCAGGCGCAACTGAACTATGCGCGCGATTTCGGCAAGCACGGCGTGACCGCGATGGGCGTCTTCAAACGGGAGCAATATGCATCGGGCACAATGTTCCCGAACTACCGCGAAGACTGGGTCGGCCGCGTGACCTACGACTACGACAGCCGCTATCTCCTTGAATTGAACGGCGCCTACAATGGATCCGAGAAGTTCGGCCCGGGATACCGTTTCGACTTCTTCCCGTCAGTGGCCGTCGGATGGTATATGTCCAATGAGCCGTGGTTCAAGATCGATTGGTTGAACAAGACCAAGTTCCGCTACAGTATCGGTAAGGTCGGCGATGACAGTGGCGGCGGCAGGTGGGCTTATTCTTCTTCATTCGCTTACGGAGGATATGCACGACTTGCCGAGAATACTACCGGTTCCAGTCCGTACAGGTTTTACCGCGAGAGCTCCCTCGGCAACCCTCATCTCCATTGGGAGACGGCCACCAAGCAGAACTTCGGTGTCGAACTGAGCGGCTGGAAGGATCTCATTACGCTCAGTGTCGACTACTTCACAGAAAAGCGCCGGGATATCATCATCAGCGGCGGCAATCGTTCTGTTCCCGATTTCCTTGGAATCAATCCTCCGGCCTCCAACCTTGGCAAAGTCAATGCCTGGGGCTTTGAGGTCGAGTTGGGCGTGAACAAAAAGATTGGCAAGGATCTCCTCCTATGGAGCAAACTCACCGTCGCCCACAATGAAAATACCATCATCTTCCGGGATGACCCGGCTTTGAGAGAAGACTACTTGAAGATGGCTGGCTATCCGGTAGGTCAGGTGAGACGCCAGATCTCGTCAGGGATGTACACCAACTGGGATGAGGTCTATGCCAGTGTGCCCCAGGAAACCAACGACGGGCAGAAGCTCCCGGGTTACTTCAACATCATAGATTTCAACGCCGACGGCCTCATCAAATCTGCCGACGACCAGGCTCCGTGGGGCTACTCTACCATCCCGCAAAACACCGCTTCCGTCGATTTCGGCGTCGACTGGAAGGGTTTCAGCTTTATGATTCAGTTCTACGGGGTAAACAATGTCAACCGTGCCATCGCCTGGGATAATTACCGGAGTAACTACGATATTCTTTTCGATCACGTAAAAGACTACTGGTCAAAGGAGAACCCGACCGGACAATCCTTCCTGCCCAGGTGGCAGACCCAGGGAGAATTCATCGGAGACTACTTCAATTACGATGCTTCGTATGTCCGTCTGAAAACCGTGGAACTCAGCTACAGATTCAAGGTAGCCGGTCTGCTGAAGAGGATCCGCTGCGACAACCTGAGGATATTCGCAAACGGCAATGACCTGTTCTTCTGGTCAGATATTCCGGATGCCCGGGAAAGCGTGTATACCGGTGGCAACGCCGTCAACGGTACCTATCCGACCCTGAGACGTGTCAACTTTGGTATCGATCTTTCGTTCTAAAAATGGATTCCGATATGAAAAAGATATCTTCTTGTATATTTAGCCTTGCATCTGCCCTTCTTATCTGTTTGACGGTGCCATCCTGCGAGGACTACCTTGACAAGGCTCCGGAAGCTGAGATCGATCCAAATTCCGCTTTCGGAGACTTCAAATCCTTCCAGGGTTTTATCGAACAGGAGTATAACCTGGTAATGGGCTACGATAAAGGGAACGCCTGGAACCGGTACTCTTTCGCAGATGAAGACCTGACGATCGCTGTTTCCAACTTCGATACAGGCAACTGGTGGAGCAATGAGTACTACTTCTTTGGTGCAGGGCCCAATGTCAGCTCAAACGAAGGCCGCGACAAAAGGGTCTGGGAGTGCGCCTGGTACGGCATCCGCGTCGCGAATATGGCGCTGGAGCACCTCGACGGTGGAGATAAAGATATTTTCATCGGCACCGCCGAGGAGTACAATCTTCTCCGTGGCCAGGCCCTTTTCTTCCGGGGCTTTTTCTACTATGAGATTTGCCGCTACTGGGGCGGGATGCCTTACCTGACCCGGGTCGTGGATTCAGAGGAAAACCTTTTCGCCGAAGAATTCAACCGTCTTACGGCTCAGGAATGCTTCATCAAGATGGCGGAGGATTTCAAGGCCGCCGCTGAGCTTCTTCCCAACCATTGGGATGAGACAGAAGTTGGCATAAAGACATCCGGAGACAACAACTACAGGGCCAATAAATTCTGGGCTCTAGGCTTCCAGGGCAAGGCGCTCCTCTGGGCTGCCAGCCCGATGTTGAACCAGGAGGCCGGGAAGGGCAATTCCTTTAATGGAGAACTTGCCCGGCAGGCGGCCGAAGCGCTTGGAGAACTCCTGACCCTCTCTGACAATACCAAGTATTATTATTTGGAGTCATGGGAGAACTATGAGAACATCTTCGCCATAACCAAATACAGGCGTCCCGGAGGCCGGGAAGTCATTATGAACGAGACGATTTATGAGAGGACCCGTGTCAGGTCTTCCTGTATCGGAGCCACCGTTCCCGCCTCCTTCGGACTCAACTCCAATGCCACCCAGCAGGACTGCCCGACCGCAAACATTACCCATAACTACGGCATGAAGAACGGTCTCCCGATTGACGACCCGGATTCGGGGTACAATCCAAAAGACCCCTGGTCCAACCGCGACCCGCGCTTCGACAAGACCATCGTCACCGACGGCGACCGCATCTCCAAGAATATCGGATCTGCCACAACAGATTACTATGCCCAACTTTACAATGGCGGACGTCACAGGGCCGGCGGTTCTTACGGAGCAGGAAGTCCGACGGGATTGTTCTGCCGTAAATTCAACCTTATGGGTCCGGACTTCGTAAAATCATCGAACTGCGACCAGTTGCAGGCCTACATCCCCTATCTGAGGATGGCAGATGTCTACCTCATGTATGCAGAGGCTGTCAATTGGACGACAGGAGGGGGCCCGGCTGCCAAGGCGTCAAACTACTATATGACCGCCGTCGAGGCCTTCGAAGCCGTACGCAGAAGGGCTACAGTCCCTGCGCTTCCGGCCAGATATGTCTCTGACCAGGATACTTTCTTTGAGTCTATCGTACGCGAACGTGCCGTTGAACTTATCATGGAGGCACAGCGTTTCGACGACCTTCGCCGTTGGAACAGGATTGCCGATCCGAGGTACCTGGACAAGACCCGCTTCGATTTCGACCGTAATCCTTCCACCGGCAAGCCCGAAAACATCCGCGAGAATGTCACCATCACCCGGACCGCTTCCTCCCCGAAGATGAACTGGCTGCCCCTTCAGGTCAGCGATGTTCAGCTGTATGCGGGTTTTTCACAGAATCCCGGTTGGTAGTCTCAGAATAACCTTATGAATATGAAAACAGCATATCATACAATCATAACAACCCTGACGGCGCTTCTGCTTCTGGGATCAGCCGTGTCCTTTGCCCAGACAGACACCCTGACCTCCAGTTCCTATCTCTACGGAGACGGAGCGAAAGTGGACATGCCGTTTCGCGTAGTCGAAAAGGGAGATATCGCGAGTGCCGTAAGCTCACTGAACGTCAGCGAGTTGCAGAACTACGACTATCGGACATGGGTTAATGTTGTCCCCACCGGACGAATGGTGGGTCTGATGGGAGCAGCCAACATCCGCGGGATAGGTATCGGAATCGACGTCGCTGCAGCGACGAGCACGGGAACATCTTCCGGCAACGCCCTTTTCATCGTCGATGGCCTTCCTCGTGAAATCGGCACCATGCGCGCGTCCGAGGTGGAAAGTATCACGGTTCTCAAGGATGCGAATGCGGCGGCTCTCTATGGTGCGCAGGCTATCAACGGAGTGATCTTGATCAAAACAAAGAGGGGCATCGAGGGCAAATCAACGGCGGATGTGTATTTCAACTCCGGTCTCCGCTCGCCTATCGAGCTTCCCTCCTACATGAACTCGGCCGACTATATGACCTGGTATAATCAGGCGCGCGTCAACGACGGACTGGAGCCGCTCTATAGCGACCAGGACATCGAGAACTACCGCAGCGGCAATCCTTACCGCTATCCTTCGACGCAGTACTACTCGGACGAGTGGCTCCGCAAGTTCAAGAACTACTACGACGTCAACGCGGAATTCCGCGGGGGCAACAAGACGGCGAAGTACTACGTTAACGCCGGATGGTATTCGGAAGGATCGCTCATCGATTTCGGCGAGTGGTCCTCAGCAAGGAGGAACACCCTCAACTTCCGGACGAATGCCGATATAAGAGTTAATAGTTGGATCGATACTCAAGTGGATGCCACGGCCATGTTCCTTCATGGCAAGTCCGGAAGGGGTAATCTTTGGAACGCGGCTTACTCCAATGCGCCCAATCTCTATGCTCCCCTCCTCCCGATCGACCTGATCGATCCCAACTGCCCGGAATTGCTATCTCACAAGAACGATGCGGACGGCAAATACCTCTTTGGGGGAACGACAAACTACACTTCTTCAGTGTTCTCCTATGGCTACGCCGGCGGTACCACCCAGTCCATCAACCATCGATATACCTTCAATGACCGGATCAACTTCGATTTGAAGGCCATCACCGAGGGGCTCGCGTTCCATACGAACATGAGTTTCGATTACGGCATCTTCTACTCTCAGAACATTTACAATAATGTTTCCGTCTATGTGCCTACTTGGTCCGACGAAGATGACACCATCATTGCACTTCAACAGATCGGATCCGACAGCCATCCCGGCACCCAAGCGGTCTCCAACCCATACTTCCAGAGAAGGATGGGCTTCTCTGCGTCCCTGGATTACGATAGGACATTCAACAATGTACATCACGTCTATGCGAACGTTCTTGCCTACGCGAACCAGTATAAATACAGGTTGTCTTCGGGTACTTCCGAGGATTCCGGCAGCGCAGAAGAGCTACAAGGCGTCAAGCAGGCCCATCTGGGTTTCCAGCTGAATTACGTATATGACAAGCGGTATGTCGTCGATTTCAGTGCGAATTATGCCAATTCAACCAAACTGGCTCCGGGACATAACCGCGCTTTCTCCCCTACGGCGGGGCTCGCCTGGGTTGTCAGCAACGAACCCTTCTTGAAGGATGTTTCTTTCTTGAACCTGCTGAAAGTGCACGTTTCCGGCGGTGTCCTGAATGCCGATGTCGGTATCGATGATTTCTACCTTTACGAAGATAAGTATCAAGTATCCGGAACATTCAAGTGGAATGAAAGCGGAAGGAGCCGTACCGGCGTTACCCAAACACGCGGCGGGAACAACAATCTCCAGTTCGAGAAACGTGCTGAAATCACCGGAGGTATAGAGGCTGCCCTCTTCGGCAATACACTCGGCTTCGAAGCCAATGTCTTTTTCGAGAGATACTCCGGTATGATCAGCAGGACATCCTCCATCTGGCCGGGATTCTATACAAACTTCATTGCGAATTCCAACTTCGACGAGGATAGTTACAAAGGCGCGGAAGCTGGTCTGTCCTACAATAAGAAATGGGGGGACTTCAACCTTTTCGTCGCGGCCAACGTCCTCTATACCATTTCGAACGTGGAAAAGCGGGATGAAATCTATTCGGAAAAATATCTCTACCGCGCCGGCCATCCCGTGGGTGGCACCTGGGGTCTTGAGGCTCTTGGCCTCTTCCAGAGCCAGGATGAAATCGACAACAGCCCGACCCAGACCTATGGTACCGTCCGTCCCGGAGATATCAAATATAAGGACCAGAACGGTGACAACCAGATCGATGACAACGACCAGATTTATCTCCGAAATTCGACCCCTCCTTTCTCAGGTGGCATTGAGTTGAGACTCGGTTATAAGGGTTTTACTCTCTCTGCGTTGGGCAACGCGTCCTGGGGAAAGGACAATTATTCCATTCTGGGGAACGAGTACTACTGGGTAGATTCGACGGATCCATACCCCACCCATGTGAAGGACTCATGGACGCCGTCCAACCCGAACGCTAAGTGGCCTGCCCTTACAACGACGACGGCTGCCAACAACAACCGCCGTTCAACGTTCTGGATGTACGACAACTCCTTCTTCCAGATGCGCAAAATCCAGCTCAGCTACAGCCTGCCCAAGTCGCTCGTGCGCAAAGTGTATATGAGCAAGTTTGACGTGTTCATCGATTGCTCAAGCCCTTTCCAAATCGCCCCGAACCTCCATTACAGGCAGCTCTCGGTCAACAGTGAACCCCAATACCGAACCTACTCCGTAGGCCTAAGGGCTTCGTTCTGATCTTAAACCATTGAAATGATATGAAACACTACATCATACTATCAGCAGCACTCGTGGCCGCGCTTCTCGCATTTACTGCCTGCGATGATCCGCTCCATCCGGAGGAAGACTTCCGAATGAACCGGGAGCAAGTCATTGCCAGCCCCGACTATGCAGAAGGCTTGCTCGCGTATGTCTATCTCCAGATGCCCTACCGCACGCTGCGCTTCGACGAGGTTGCTACCGATGACGCCGTGTCCAATGATCCGTCGAACTCTTTCCGTAAGATGGCCGCCGGAGGTTGGAGCTCGACAGCCAGCGCGCAGAATCTCTGGGTCTCCTGTTACAGGTCCATCATGTGCATTAACAATTTCCTCTCTTTGGTTGACGAGGTTAAATGGAAAGAGTCGGAACCTGCCCTCAATGAAGCTTTCAAACAGAAGTTTCGCGGCGAAGCTTATGCCCTTCGCGGAATAATGAAGTATTACTTAATCCGTAACCACGGTGGAAAAGGGACCGATGGCAACATCCTAGGGATACCCATCTATGACACTTTTATCACAGATGCTGAAGCATTCTCAACACCGAGGAAAAGTTTTGAGGAGAGTGTGGCCAGTGCCAACGACGATTTTGACAAAGCCATCGCAGCTCTTCCCATGGATTACGTTGACGAGGCGGACGTCCCCGAAAAATTTGCAGCTTTGGGTGTGACTGCCGATCAATACAACAGATGCTTTGGTTCCCAGTTTACCCAGAGGATCAGTGCACGTATCGTGTTGGCCTTCAAGGCCCGTCTTGCCCTTCTTGCAGCCAGTCCCGCTTTCAATGAATCAGACTCTCCCTCCCTTTGGGAGACTGCAGCAAATGCCAATGCGGAAGTCTTGAAAGATCTCGGGGGGCTGGACTACCTGGATCCGCAAGGCTGGCAATTCTGGCTCAAGGCGCAGATTACGGATGCTGACCTGTCACAGGGAGACAAGAAAGATACGAAGGAGATGATTTGGAGAAGGGAACTGCAGGATATCCGTGACTGGGAGGTGGACAATTATCCTCCGACTGATTTCGGCCACGGACGCATCAATCCGACCCAGAATTTCGTGGATGCCTTCCCGATGAAGACCGGTTATCCGATCACCCACCCTCAATCCAAGTATAATCCCGCCAATCCCTACTCCGGACGCGATCCGCGTCTGGCACGAATGGTGGTCTATGACGGAAGTACACAAAGAAATTATATAGAAATCTTTGATGGGACCACGGATGATGCCATTGATAAGACCCAATACTCAACAAGGACGGGTTATTATCTGCGCAAGCATTTGCGTAATGACGTCGTCGCAGAACCGTCTATGCTGAACACCCAAAAACATGTCATCCCGATCATCCGCGCCACCGAGATCTTCCTGAACTACGCCGAGGCTGCCAATGAGGCTTGGGGGCCGGATGAAAAAGGAGAGGCTGGCTACTCCGCCCGCGATGTGATTGCGGCCATCCGCAAGAGAGCCGCTATCAACCAGCCGGACAGATACCTGGCAACTATCACGACCAAAGAGGATATGCGCAAACTCATACGCAACGAACGTCGCATCGAACTCAGCTTCGAGGGCTTCCGTTTCTGGGATATCCGGAGGTGGAACGATGTCGAGACGATGTCAGAACCCGCCATGGGACTTCGCCGTGCGGAAGACGGGTCATTGGAGCAGTTCAAAGTCGAGGATCGCGATTTCAAGTCGCACATGATCTATGGGCCCATCCCTTTCAATGAGGTGCTGAAATTCGGCTTCGTCCAGAACCAGGGATGGTAAAAACCATGAAAAGCAAAATGATTATGAAAAAGAGACTATTCACTGTTTTGGCTGCCGCCCTCGTTCTGGTAGGATGCCATAACTTTGACACAGAATTTCCTGACTATACGTACACCTCGGGCTATTTCCCGTACCAGTTCCCTGTCAGGACCATCATACTGGGTGATGACGTGTATCCGAACGACAACGACAATGCCGGCAGGTTCGTGATCTCCGCCGCCATGGGCGGTGTGTACAAAAACAAACAGGACAGGAACATCAACTTCAGGGTAGACGAGTCCCTGTGCGACGGGGTTGCCTTCGACAATGGCGATCCCATTAAGGCCCTTCCGAGATCATACTATACGTTGAGCAATGACAATCAGATCACCATCCCCAAGGGTGAATTCAACGGAGGAGTCACCGTCCAACTGACGGACGCTTTCTTCAACGATCCGGACGCGATCAAGAACACCTACGTCGTCCCGCTGGTTTTGACCGGAACGTCCGACCTTGACAGCCTCTTGGCCGGCGCCTCCGACAAAGCCAATCCTGACAGGCGCTTCGCCAGCCAGTGGACAGTCGCGCCTAAGGACTTCACGATGTTCGGTGTCAAGTTCATTACAGAACTCCACGGCAAGTGGTTCCACTATGGATCGGCCACCATCGGCTCCGAGACCGTTGAGTACAAAGTACCCGACGACTTCAACCATGACGTCACCGGTAACGAGGTCGTGATGCTGACCACCACCGGAAGGCACACCTCCACGCTGACGCAGAACCTCAAGGGGTCAATGTCGAACTTTGCGGCAACCCTCATCTTCACGCACAATGGAGAGACCGTGACGATCAGTGCTCCAAGCGATGCCGACTATCAAGTCTCCGGAAGCGGTACTTACAAGCTCGACAAGACCAGTGCGTACAACAGGTGGAGCAACAAGGACAGATACGTCCTGACTTACTCCTTCACCCTGACGACTTCGGATGGCAGAGTTTACAAAGCCGACGATGTCCTCGTTGCCCGCGACCGCGACGTCAAATTCGAGACCTACACTCCGATGGAGATAGACTAAGGTGTTGAATAATGATTATATTTGTATTATCAGGGTTTGAAAAAGAATCTCGTTAACTATGAAATTTAAAGGCCTTACCGCTGCCGTTGCAACCCCAATGCGTGCAGACGGTGAATTGAATTTGGATATAATTGGGCAATACGCGGAATTCCTGATCGGCCGTGGTGTGGGCGGTGTATTCGTAAACGGTACGACCGGAGAAAGTCTGCTTCTGGATGAGGATGAGAGAAAGGCTGTCGCTGAAAAGTGGATGTCTTATTCCGACAGATTGAATATACTGGTCCACGTGGGGAGTACAAGTTACAAGACGGCAATGGACCTGGCGGCACACGCCGAAAAAATAGGAGCGAAAGCGATTTCTGCGATGGGACCGTGTTTCCTCCCTCCATCCCGCCCGGAAGAGCTTGTGTCCTTCAATAAAAAAGTGGCCCAAATGGCCTCGGAGACACCGTATTATTATTACCATATCCCCTCCGTTTCAGGCGTGAAGGTCGACATGAGGAAGTTCATTGAACTGGCCGTCAAGGAAATACCCACTTTCAACGGAATCAAGTTCACTTCTTATGACACCTGGGAAATGCTGGACTGCATCAAGTTCGGCGGAGGCGTCTTGGACATCCTGCACGGTCACGACGAGACACTTCTGAGCGGACTCGAGATGGGTTGTGCGGGAGGCATAGGAACCTCCTATAATGTTACCTCCCGTCTTTTCTGCCAAATGATCCAGGCATTTGAGAAGGGAGATATTGCGGGAGCGACGGATCTTCAGTACAAGGCGAACAAAATCGTAGCCCTTATGTGCAAGAGGGTCAATTCTGTCGTCGGGATCAAGGCCATGTTGGAGATCTTCGGCATCCCCGTGGGTCCCTGCCGCCTTCCCGTCAGGAGCCTTTCTGCGGAGGAGATGAAAAGTCTGGAAAATGAACTCGGGCCATTTATGGATATTCTATGATAGAAAGACCCTCGCAAAATCAATACTGATACACAATGAATGGACTAATTCTGGAAAAACCGACTACGCTGGTTGACAGCGTTGAAGCATCCATCAACAATTACATCAAAACTAACGGCCTTGTTGCCGGAGACAGACTTCCTTCCGAAGAAGAATTCGCCGAGAGCCTCGGAGTCAGCCGGAATGTTGTCAGGGAGGCCTTGAGCCGGATGAAGTCTTTCGGAATGCTGTCCAGCCGAAAAAAAAGGGGGATTGTCCTTCAAACAGTCAATGTGTCCGACAATTTCGAACGATTGTTCGATCCCCATACCCTTGACAGAGAGACGCTCGTGGATCTCATGGAGATCCGATTGATCCTTGAGCAATCCATCGTACCGCTCATCTTCAAGAGACTCAGTAATGAAGATATCGCTGCGCTTGAGGAAATCCTCTCCGAGGAAGTCGTAACCAGAGACGGGATCATTCCGATTCCCAATGAGCAGGCTTTCCACTCCAGGATATTCGACATCGCCGGCAACAAGACGCTCTCCAATCTCCACAGCGCCCTGTTCCCGCTGTACAGATTCGCCCACGATAATATCGAAGAGTTCAACGAGTTCAACACATTCATAAAGAAAAACAATCTCAAGACCACGCACAGGGACCTGCTGGAAGCCTTGAAATCCCGTGACCAGGAGCGGTACAAGAAGTGTCTGACCAATCACCTTCTTGCCTATGAAAAGTACGTTGAAGTATTTAAGCACCACGGCAGTTGATACCCTGCTTTGTCTGACTGTACCGTTGACCTTTTTCTGCCTGTGCGCCTGCAGCAGCTTGAAGTCCGTATCCCCCGGCGTTTCAAGCAATGAGCAGATCTGGTACAATGGCAATCACAGCGCCTTTACTTCAATCGTCAAGTTCAGGGACGGGTATTATGTGTCTTTCCGCGAAGGCGGATCCCACGTTTTCGATGAAGACGGTAAAGCCCGTGGTAAGGTAAGGATCCTTGCGTCCAGGGATGGGAAGGATTGGGAATCCGTGGCTTTGATCGGCAAGGAGGGTTTCGACCTCAGGGACCCAAAGTTGTCAGTCACTCCGGACGGCCGGCTCATGATCATCATCGGAGGCTCCGTATATGAGGGCAAAAAGCTGGTGGCGAGGAAGCCGCAGGTTTGTTTCAGCACGGACGGCCGGGGGTTTTCGGAGCCGAAGCAGGTCGAGTTCTCCGAAGGCGGCGGATTGAACGGACAGGAGTGGCTGTGGCGGGTAACGTGGCACAAAGGGACCGGATACACCGTCTGTTACACCTTGACGGGAAATAACCACGCCTTCCTGACCTTATGGAAGACGGAGGACGGGATACATTATGACTTCATCTGCAAGTTGGGACTTGATGAAAACAACTATCCCAATGAGGCGACCGTCAGGTTCCTGCCGGATGACAGGATGGTAATCCTTATCCGCCAGGACGGAGACCGGAACGGAGCTTCCGCAAATGGCCTGATAGCTGTCGCCGCAGCCCCTTACACGGAGTGGACATACACGGACACAGGATTCAAGATCGGAGGTCCGGAACTGCTGGTGCTCGGGAAGGACCGTCTCGTGATCGGAGGAAGGGACTATGTCCAGGAAGGCAACTATACTGCCATTTGGACCGGCCCGCTGGAGGGGCCGTTCAAGAAAGTTATCAGCCTTCATGAACCGGTGTCTGACAGTTCCTATCCCGGTTTCGTCGTGGCGGGAAAGGAGATATGGTGCTCTTATTACCGATCTTATGGTGACAAGAAAACCGATGCGGCCATCTTTCTTGCCAAGATTCCGCTGAACATTGTGAGATGAGGTAAATGCCTATCTTATAGCGTCGGGGCCATTTCGAAGACCATCTCACCGCCGCGGATGAGGTCTTCGTAGCGGAGAGCGATGTCGTCGTAAGGCTGGCCGTTCAGCGTCATCGATTTTACATAGACGTTCTCCGGTCCGGCGTTCTTCGTCACGATCGTGAAGGTCTTGCCGCCCGGCAGGTGGATGACCGCCCGTTCAAAGGTCGGCGATGCAATGATGTATTCCCCGGAAACGGGACAGACGGGATAGAAGCCCAGGGCGGCAAACATATACCAGGCCGACATCTGACCTGTGTCGTCGTTGCCGCTGAGACCGTCCGGACCTGCGTTATACTCCGTATCCAGAATGTGACGCACGGTAGCCTGCGTCTTCTTCGGCGCGCCGGCATAGCTGTACATAAAAGGGATCTGGTGGCCCGGCTCATTGCCATGCCAATAGAAACCGCCGGTAAAGACGCTATCCATCTTGGCGAGGAAACTCTCCCGCCCGCCCATCACTTCGATCAGGCTCTGCGGGTCGTGCGGCACGTAGAAACTGTACTGGCAGGGACGAGCCTCCGTGACGAAACGCCTGTTCTCGAAGGCATTGTCTTCATCGAGGAACGTCCCGTCCTTGAAGCGGGCCTGAACCCAGCCCGTGCGGGGGTCGAAGACATTGCGCCAATTACCTGAACGATGCAACAGATCGGCGGCATCCTCCTCATTCCCGAGGACGGAGGCGAGCAGAGAGAGGGCATAGTCGTCATAGGCATATTCCAGCGTCCGGGATACCTGCTCCTGCTTATGGTAAGCCTCCTTGACGGGATTCTCATTGGGAATATAACCCAGGTTCATGTAATCCGTCAACGCACGGCGTCCCTTTCCATCCCGATACTCCTGATAGGAAGTCGGCAGTTCGTAGGCGTTCTTGCGCAAAGCTTTGTATGCCTTTTCAACGTCGAAATTGCGCACGCCCTTAAGAACGGCGTCGGTTACAACCGAAGCCACGTGGTCGCCTATCATCTCGGAAGTATAACTGTTCCAGCAAGGAAAAATGGGCATCCAGCCGCCCTGCTCATACTTGAGCACCAGGGACTGCATCATATGGCCCGTCAACTTTGGGTATAAGAGCGTCAGCAGCGGATGCAGGGCCCTGTAGGTATCCCAAAGGCTGAAATCGTCGTAATAGACACCGTCAATGCGCTCGATCGTCTTGCCACCAGCGAAGGACGGATAGCGCCCGTCTGCGTCGCTGAAAGTCCTGGGCAGGAAGGAAGCGTGGTAGAAAGACGTATAGAACTTCTTGAGAGCGGTGGTGTCCAGCGTGCTGACCTCGATCGCAGAGAGTTGCTTTTCCCAGGTGCGTGTTAGTTTTCGCCGCACGGACGCGAAGTTCCAGCCGGGAATTTCAGCCTTCAGGTTGGCCCGTGCGCCATCCAAGTCGCAAAAAGACGTGGCCATCTTGAGCTCGATCGTTTCGCCCGCCTTCACGTCGAATTCCAGCCAGACAGCGATGTTCGGACTATTGTTGGCGTCCGTCTCACCCGGCCGCACCTCATCCTGACAACAGACGCCGTATCCGACGGCCTTCTGACGCGTAATCAGCGTGCAATGCCCGCTGAATCCGGCCAACTCTCCTTTTCCTTGGTAGATACGATGGACGGGGTTCACAGCACTCAGTTCAAAAGTCTCGGGGTTGACATGAACGGCGCCCTGTGCCTCGTCGCTGTTGGGAGAGAGCACGATATAGGCCTTGCCGGTCTCGGGCCAGGTAAAACGCAGGATGCCGGCGCGCGAAGTGCCGGTCACTTCCATGCGGATCCCGTTCTCCAACGTGACTCCATAAAAGTCGGGACGCGAGGTCTCCTTGTCGTGGCTGAACGCGGCGCTGCGGGCGGATTTGTCCCCAGAGAGTTCGCCCATGATTGGCATCACCGTGAATGAACCGTAATCTTGCGTCGCGCTGCCGGACATCCAGTGCGAAGCACGGATGCCATACAACTTGTCATGGTCATAATAGTAAGGACAGTGGCCCTTGAGCTCGTCCGGCACCGTTTCCGGCGTCCAGGAATTCATGCCATAAGGTACTTCGACCGCGGGCATCGTCTCGCCGGGACGGATTGTGCCGACCATCGGATCCACGAAATCGATATAATGGGTCCGGGGACCGGCCAGGCACAGGCCCAGTAACGTCAGAACAAAGGACAGTCTTCTCATACAAGTGAGTGGATCAAGTTCTGTCAAAAGTAAAGGCGTCCCAGGGCAGCTGGGCGTCCTTCCCCCGGTCCAGGACGTCGCTGACGTGGACCATCAGCGGGAAATCGGCCAGATCGACCTGGCCCAGCTCCGCCTTGCGCGCCATCGCCTTCGCGACCCGGCGTGCGACGACCAGCGACTCCAGGGTTACCCCGGACAGGATGCGCATCGCCTCGTCGTAACTTTTCCCTTCACCCAGTAGGATGCCGACCTTGCGCGTCCGGCCGCCATACACCGTCACATACAGGTCGCCGATGCCGATGGCCGCGCTCTCTTCATCCGCACCCTGGATGCGCAGGAGTTTCAGCATCTCCCGGGTCGCCTGATAGAACGCCCCCGCCTGGGAATTGAAATGCAGTCCGGCATCCGCCCCATGCTCCCGGTTCACCAGTCCGACCGTCATCGCGACCGCCAGGGCGTAGGCGTTTTTCAGCGCCACGGCGCTCTCCAGGCCGATCACATCCCGA
>JAEEGL015035801.1_pt1 | contig 22985 bp, 22 predicted proteins | sample 9134231 | NCBI WGS metagenome assembly JAEEGL01 (sample SAMN16246548, study PRJNA631951) | gut metagenome | biome: gut microbiome; feature: rumen; material: fiber-attached | host: Bos | place: Iran: Karaj | collected 2018-10
AGAGGAATATCCATAGGAGATTCACTATGTGTACCAGATATGCACTTGATATAACTCAACCTGAATTGAAAGAAATCATAGATATTGCAAAGAACTCACGTCTCACTACTAAATTTGTAGACACTCATGCAAGACCACTTGTCACTGATGGAGAAGTCCGCCCTACAGATATTGTTCCAGTAATAGCTCCTAATTCTAAAGGAGAAAAATGTGTATTTCCGATGCAATGGGGATTCACTGCAAGAGATAATAAAAGATCTTTATTTAATGCCAGACTTGAAACAGCCAGTGAAAAGCCAACATTTAAAGATGCCTGGCAATCACATAGATGTATAATTCCAGCATCCTACTACTTTGAATGGGAACACTTTAAAAGTCCTGACGGAAAAGTAAAAACCGGAGATAAATATGCCATTCAGCCAGCTGGTTGCACTGTAACCTGGCTCTGTGGCCTATATCGTATCGAAGAAGGCTATCCTGTATTTGTAATTCTTACAAAAGAACCTACCATAGAACTAGGTAAGATTCATGACAGGATGCCTATGATGCTACCAAAAGATAAAATTGAAGACTGGATTAATCCTTCCAAAAATCCCGAAGAAATAATACCATATGCCTTACTTGATATGGTTACAGAAAGGTTTTATTGATGTCTAGATTTATTGTTTTTAAATCATATCTATGGCTATTTTAATAAAAATCAATCCAACTAGAACAGAAAATACTCCAAGTATCAAAATATCTAAAACCCCTAGTCTTTCACTAGTCCTGAGATGATGAGGCTTTTTCGGATCTATGTAAACTGATATTTCCTCACCACTTTTATATCTAATTGCTTTTAAGGATGATATCACATTCATTTGGTGTACATTATATTCGCGCCCATCATACATATATGAAAAACTTATCAAATTATAAGATTTAGTAGATTCTACCTTTTTAACTTTTGCTGTAATCGTTTCTGTACACTTATGAAGAGAATACAAAAACCATGGTCCTATAAAGGTGACGATTACTCCTAGTATCAATATAAAAAAATTACCTACTCTCATTTCCAATTAGAATGCCCCCGTAATAGTTTTAAATTCACACCCACAATTTTTACAATGCAATTGTTCCATACCTATTTCTCCAATAAAAATATGAGGCGGACAAAAAGCCAGCCTCATCTCAAGTATTATTTACAAAGTTCAGCAACAATCATATTGATAGCTTTACCATCAGCCTTTCCCTTAAGAGCAGGCATGACTTCTTTCATGATTGCCCCCTTATTCTTAGATGCTATAACCTCAGCAAATTTCTCCTGAAGGAATGCACGAATCTCATCATCGCTCATCATTGCAGGCGCATATTCTTTAATAACATCATATCTAAACTGGTACTCTTCCTTTAAATCTGTTCTCTCAGCTGGACATGTATCAAGCTGCTCCTTGGCTGTCTTTAAAGACTTAAGAATAACCTGATCTACCAAATCATCCGCAATGTTATCTCTGGTTCCAGCATCGATAGCAGCCTTCTTAACATCAGATACAAGTGAAGAAATAGCATCTTTTCTTGCCTTGTCTCTGGCTTTCATTGCCGCAACCATGTCTTTTTGTAATGTTTCAAACTGCATTTTTCCATATCCTCCTCAATTAAACTATCTAAATTATAGTCATTCTTTGTTTACAAAAAAAGATGTAATTGCCTCTGACAGCTCTTCTAAGTGATTTTCATAACAATGGTCTGCTCCATGGATTGGAATAAGCTTAGCATTTTTATAAAGCTCCTCTGCCTTAGTTGCATAAGAATATGGAACTACATCATCCTCATCACCATGGATAATCAGAACATTCTTATCGAATCGGTCTATCTCATCTTCCACATGGATGGTTTGAGCCACACGAATATAATCTCCTGTTATTCTCCAGCCGCCTTCATCTGATACAGAATATTCTGGAATGTGCTTAGGATCAAATGATGTCCCCAAAACCATTCCAGCTCTGCAAATCTCAGGAATCATCCATGCAGGCGACATTGGAATGATTGCTTTAAAGTCGTCAGAACACATACCTCCTACAAGCATGGTAAGTAAGCCTCCCTGAGAATGTCCGCACAAATATAGGTCAGTAACAAAATCTAGATTTTTAGCATACTCTACTACTGAAAGAGCATTAGTCACCCATTTATAAAGTGTGTGCTTTTCAAACTCTCCATCACTCCCGCCATGACCATACATTTCCACACGAAGTACAGATACGTTAGCTTTAAGCATGGCATCCTTAGCAGTAATAATGTGGTCTTCTTCCATATGACCGGTAAAGCCATGAATCAAAATACAAAGTGGACCTTTTTCAGCTCCATCTGGTCTGTCCAGCTTTGCATGTAGTCTAACCCCATCACTGTTAATAAAAAATTCTTCCATAAAACCATTCTCCTTACATTTATTCTCCTGGTTCAATAAAAAGACCTGCATCACAGATGCAAGTCCTTTTAGTTCCATCATATTACTGCAACCAAAGGTCCAAATCTACTTTACCTTTGATTCCCTTAACTGTGCCGCTTTCTGAATACTGCCAAAGCTGATATTCATATGGCCAGTAGAATTCTTTATTATATCCCGCAAACCACTTTGGATATTCTGTAAGCCGTGTCAAATCGATAAGCATAGCGCCCATCTCTGTGTTGTGATAAATCATTCCATCATATCCAGCCTTTTTAATTGCATCAAGGAAGGAAATGGTTAAATTTGTTCTATCTTCAACGGAAAGTGTATTTGTGCGGGCTTCGCTGTCGCTAACCTTCTCAACATCAAAAACGATAGGAAGCTGAAGCTCATAGCCTTCTAAAAGACTAAGTACAGTAGAAGCCTCTTCCAAAACCTCAGCCTGTGAAATAGCCTGTGAGAATACGTAAACACCTACATCGATACCAGCTGCCTGTGCACCTTCGATGTTCTCGATGCACTTCTCATCTACAACAAGCTTTCCTGTACCATAACCACGGTAAACAGCACGAATAAAAGCAAATTCTACGCCGTCATCCTTAACAGCCTGCCAATCAATATCACCCTGGTGTGAAGATACATCAATACCAAATCTAGAAGTAACATTGCCATCTTCTACATAGCTGTATCGACCGGTAGTCTCGTCTTCCACAAGATTATCGATGTTAAATGCACTCTTTGTAAGCTCCTCGTTGATAGGAACAAAGTTGTACTTCTGATTAGCCGCTACAACAATATATTCTGGGTAGAATGATTTTAAAACAGAAATTATCGTATTTCCGTTTTCGAGAGATTCACGTATCGAATCCAATACAGATATACGTCCCTCTTCCTTGGCTTCAACTACCATAGCCTCCACTTCTTCGCTGGAATAGGTCTGTCCCTCTTCCACCTGAATGCGGCCCTTAGTATCAATCACTATGTAAATAACACCCACCGCTATAAGTGTCACTATTATCGAAATAATAGATATTAAAAAATATCTGATTGCTTTTCTCATCTTATATTCTAAGTGTCATATCATCAAGCGAACCAATCTGCTTGCGATACCACACTATTCCCTTCCATTTTCCAAATTTGTAACCGATATCTTTGAAATGCCCAACCTCTTCAAAGCCAAGTGCTTTGTGTAAGGCTATGCTAGGTTCATTATCGTCAGTAATAACACCGTACATGAATTTGTAGCCCATTGCGGAGAGTCTTTCCTCAAGAGCTGTATATAATTTGCTGCCGATTCCCTGACGTTTTGGAGCGTCATTTGCAACATAGATAGTAGTCTCAACAGAAAATTTGTAAGCATCATGAGCTCTTACTTTTCCGCCATATGCCATACCAAGAACATTTCCTGATACATCACATGCAACGATGTAAGGATATGCCTTCTTAGTATTGATAATATTCTGTCGGTATACCTCCTCTGGAGGATTCTTCTCTGTAAATGTTACAGAAGTATTCTCTGCATAATATCCATAAATATCATGAATAGCGCTGGCATCACTTTCCACAGCGTCACGAATTTCTATATCCATAGTCAATCTCCTCAAAGCTAGTATAGATAAAATGATAGCAAAGCCCTATATATATTTCAAACAAAATAGACATATTTTAGATTGTTTTATATTTAACTTTACAAATCCTGTTATTTCATCTATAACAATGACTTAGATTTTTATTTTGGACACAGGAGATTTATTCATGAAATACGAAGCAATACTTTTCGACTTAGATGGAACACTTTTATACACTCTTGAAGATTTAACCGACAGCATCAACTACATGCTGGATAAATACGGTTTTCCAACTCATTCAATAGATGACGTTCGCAGATTTGTAGGCAATGGACTTCGAAAGCTTGTTGAGCGAGCTCTCCCTGAGGGACCTGATTACAAACATTTCGAAGAATTTTTAAAGGAGTTCATCGAATACTACAACTGTCACAATCTAATCAAAACAAAACCATATGATGGTGTTATTGAGACCACTGAAAAGCTTGCTGCCCTTGGCATGAAAATGGCTATCGTAACCAATAAAGGTCAGACAGCCAGTGATTCTCTTATAGATGATTTTTTTGCTCCAAACATCACTATCGTAATTGGTGATGATGGCATTCACAAAAGAAAGCCTGATCCAGAGCCAATCGAAATCGCATTACAGAAGCTTGGCATAACCGACAAATCAAATGTGCTATATGTAGGCGATTCTGAAGTAGATGCAACAACAGCTGAAAATGCAGGGCTCGATTATATCCTTTGCACCTACGGCTTCCGCGATATGGATGTTCTTCAGCAGTTCCATCCAATAGCGTACGTAGATAGCTTTGATAAGATTCTTGGCATTATTTAGCGTAAGATTTATAAATATCTACATGATCATAGATACATCTCCATGAGGAGCTTGAATGAGCGGTGCAGCATATATATTCTGTGCCGCTTTCTGATATCATGGAGCTTACTGCACAGCTTCCAGATTCATCTACATATCCTGTCTTGGCACCTTCAATCTCACCGCCAAGTTCCTTATCCTCTATCCTTCGTAAGAACCAGTTAGAAATAGTGATTCCTTCTGGATTTACATTTGTAGCTGTGGAATTATAAACCTTTGTAGTAAGAACTTCCTTACAAAGCTCATTATCAAGGGCCGCCATCATAATGACAGCAATGTCATATGGTGTGCTGTAGTGCTCTTTGCTATGGAATCCAACTGGATTTGTAAAATGTGTTGTTCCATTTATTCCAAGAGTTGCACACTCCTCATTCATCATTTTAACGAAGCTATCTATATCTCCGGCTACATAAATGGCAAGCTGAGCTGCAGCATCTCCACCTGAAGGTAGAATTGTTCCGTAGAATAAATCCCTAACTGTAACCTCTTCATCCTCCACAAAACCAGATGTGGAGCCGCCACCTGCATAAGAATAATCTATTGCCTCATGGCTCATAACAATCTTATCATCCAGTTTTTCTGCTGGAATATGATTAGCTGCCACAAGAACTGTCATAACCTTTGTCATGGATGCTGGAACAATCTTTTCTGTGGCATTTCTTGTTGCAACTATATTTTTTGTTTTATTATTGATAAGCACTGCGGATTCGCTAACAACATCTCCTCCGATCTGAACCGTTTCCTCGGTTTCTTTTGCAGAATAATTGCCTGATTTAGGTGCTTCTTCCTCTTCTATCTCCTGAGTCTCTTCTTCCTCTTTTTCTTCCTCTACAGCTTTTGCAGACACTTTCAGACCTGAAGTCTTTTCTTCCTGCACCTCAGCCTCAGCAACAGTCTTTTCCTCAGTTGCTACCTTAAGAGAACCATCTTCTTTACCTTTTATATGGGAAATTATAAGACAGGCTGTAACTAATATTGCTATAGCTATCAAGCCCATTTCAGAATAAACCTGGATTTTGCGAATCAATTTCTTGCGTCTGCGATATGCTCTGCGCTCATCATCAGACATATTTCTATTTCTAAAATTATTACTCATAACAATATACTCCATCTCCCCAATACCGATACAAAAAGTTTAACAAACATACATGCCATAAACAATTCAGAACAAACATTTCGTGACTATTGTCCAAATAAAAAATCCAACTGAAGCAAATCGCTCCAATTGGATTTAAATTAGTGGACCTCTGTAATAATTCAGCGAACCCCCAAGGCGAAAAAATCTTCATTATCGCCAATCAAACTTTTTAACATAGTATCCGCTATTGGATTACTATTTTGTTCTATATCAAAAGTCTCACCACTAAGAATTTCATCTATCACTTTCCTATTAGCAAGAATATCGTCTAATTCTTCATAGTTAATAGTTCTTCTATCATCCGTATAGAACAAAGTTATGACTATTTTATCATCATACACATATATCTTGTCAATAAGATAATCAAGAACCACAGCCCTTGACGAAGTATCATTCATATCTAGTGCAAAGACATCCAGATATCTAATGACATCCTCTAATTTCAATTTACTTGCTTTTCGCAGTTTTGTTCTCTCAATTTCCTCAGATAAAGAATACTTCTGAACCTCAAGTTCATTCATTCTCTGACTTGTCGTTTCATTAAAAATACCTTGTTCAATAGCTTTCATTATATTATTCAGTTTTTTATCTATATCTGCTATTGATGCTTTCAAAGCATTCTCACAACTTTCAAAATCTTCAGATTGATTTTCGTGATACTCATAACATTTTTGAGCTATGGATAATCTAATAGTGCTATCTTGAATCAATTCTGATAAAAAGAATAATACATAAGCCTCTAATTTTTCTTTTCTTATATTCTTTTTACTGCAATGATCTTTCTTCTTTCTATGATTATTACAACTGTAATAATAGTAAAGATTTCCTTGCTTTGAAGTTCCACTCATGCCATGCAAATGATCACCACAATAACCACAAACAAGCTTATCAGTTAGCCAATAATCGACTATTGTATTATTATCATCCGAAGCATACTTTTTTCTCTCCCCACCACGCTTATTCTTTTTCAGCATCTTTTGCACTTGAAAAAATAACTCGTCATCAATAATACGGGGCATCCCACCAGCAATAGAAGTATCACCTATATGATATTCACCAATATAGCTAGTATTCGTTAGAATCCTATGAACAGAATTAATAGTCATATCTTTATTACGAACACTTTTTATCCCTGACGAATTCAGATAATCGACGATTGTCTTCATAGGTACTCCATTCGCGTAGTCATTATATATCTTTCTAACTATCGGAGCCTTCTCTTCATCAATCTCATATTTAGAATCAGGTTTACCTTTATACCCGAATATTGTTCTCCCCCAATACAAACAATTTTCCTGCGCAAATTCAATTCCTCTTAGTACATTCTTAGCATGTTGAATAGCAAACTGAGCCGCCATAGCTTGGTATAATGATTCCATAATTACCGCAGAGCCTTCATCATTTTCTGGAATATACTCTGCTACATAAACAGTTTTCACCCCAGCTGTTCTAAGTGCATTTTTTATAATAGGACCATCATACTGATCACGCGACAATCTATCTGTCTTCCATAAAATTAGATATGCTGGTCGAAGTCTTACAACTTCTCTAAGCATCAATTGAAGTTGTGGTCGGTCATATCGAGTTCCGCTCATGGCTGGTTCAGCATATTCTTTTATAATAGTTAAATCATGCTTTTGAGCATATTCTATTGCAGCCTTTCTTTGCTGATCTATAGAAGTATCTTTTTGAGCACTAGAACTGTATCTATAATATGCAATTGCAGTATTACCTGGGTTTTGAGTAAACCTTTTTGCTCTAGCCAATTAAAATCACCACCATTCATATATTTTTTCGGGCTATCCCCGCTAAGAAAGCGGGCGCCCTGCCCTCAATCTGATATGTGTAAATGACACATCAATGGGTTATGTTATGTTGAAATTGCGTCATCACAAATGCTATATTTGCGTGGTTTTTTTTCATAATTTACACATAATGTAAGTCTCTACACACAAATAACATCATATAAAGCCCTTGGTGTGTAAATTGCAAAGCCCGATACACCAAGGGAATTCTCCATCTTGTACCATTTTTGTGCGGTCCTACGCTGTAGAATAAAAAGGGCATAAGGTGGGACAACACATCACTCCGTTCTGGCTCGGCATAGCCGAGGTCCCGCTCCAGCAGAATTCGCTTCGCTTATTCAACAATAAATCTTGAGTTAACCAACCTCTTCTATATAATTACCAGTTATTTTTTTACCCCGAATCATTTGTTTTAATATAGATTGTTTAATCCTTACTAACGCATTTGTTACTGAATTCCTACAGTAAAATTCAGTTTCCTTTCGAAAACCTCTACTAGTTTTAATGCAAATCGGTACATATCCGCAAATGTTCTTATTAATAATACTGACATCAGCTGGCTTTCCAGTCACAGGGCGAGTTTGCTGTATTCCATATTTTTTCCAAAGACGAAAGTGTCCTTTGTAAGTTTCACGTTCTTCATCATCACAATAATCGCCAACCTGCGAAATTATTGTTTCTAGAACAATATCATTAACCTGTTCTTCTGATAAATTATCTATACCTAGACATTCAATATCACGAAGATATGGTTCAAGTGCATTTCTAATTATTTCATTTTCCCTGATTCTTATCTCAGATATATCCTCTTTTTCATCTTGACTACTTGCGACAGCGTTAATACTATCTGTTTCTATTTTGTAAAAATAATCAAAAGGGTCCTCTTCTTTTCTTGGGACAGAGTTTCCCCAATCTTCTGGATGATATTCTAGTCCAACTCGAACCTTTTTCTCCTCATAATCAAAGCTCATATTTTTTCCTTTCCATACTGATGACTAGCCAATGCCAGTCACCAATACTATTCATCTATAATTTCACCTCAATTGCTAAAGTTAAACAACTTTTACCAAGACACCTCTACGTCTATCAAACTCACTATAATACCTTTTCATTTCAATACCTTTAAGTGTCTTAGGAAGTTTAGGAATATCATCATTTAAAGGCCACCTGCATTGATCTTCCTTAAATACCCATTTTTTATCCTCGCATAATTCAAGATACATCAACAGCGCATGTTTAAATTGTGCTTTGGTATCAAAAGAATATTCAGAAAATCTATCGCAATAGATCTTATAAACAAAATAAATCAAAGCCATGGGTATTTTATTAAGTTCAGAGGTTTCTTCAAGGAAAGAATCCATAAAATCCCCAAAAGCAGCTTCGCATCGAAGCTCCTTAGCGGATTTCCCCTGAACAGCAGAATCATTATTAAGCGCATATATTACGTCTTCAATCATTGTATTCAATTTAGCATTAGCTTCATTAGCTTCTTTCTGATACTTACGCATTGCCCTTATTACCGATTTATGGGACTGAAACAATTTAGAATTTATAGTTTTTGTATTCATAAAATCAACTCCTCCTTCTGAGCATTTTCTTAAATCTGTACAAATCATATTTCAATCGATATACCGTGTTCTATGCTTTGAGTATATCACCAGTTATATAAAAGTAAAGTTTTTATTTACATTTTTAACTACATTTATATATCAAAATTCCCAAAATCCATCTTGACTTTTTCGCGTAAAATCGATATTTTATAGTAATATAAACGTTTGTAATCATTTATGCTTGTCAATGGCATGTAGTTAAAATTAGGAGAAAAAATGAAAAATATAGAAAAAGATGAAAAAATAAGAATCGGTCATGAAGCTTACCTATTACCTGTAACTTTCGAAGACGAATCTCAAGAGCTATATAAAGCAAGTGAGATATACTCTTTAGCCGAAAAACGTTTCGAGTTAGAACCAATACGAAAGAAGCAAAAATCAAATAGTCAAATACGTAAAAACGTAATGATGCATATTACAAGATCACTTGCAAAATACAAAGTTGAAATTCACAACAAAGGTGAAGAACGACGTCCTCTCCTGTACTATCCAAAAGAAGCCGTAAAAGAATATCTGGAAAATAATACTGAATACTTCTTAAAAATAAAAGCACTCCGCCAAGAAGAACTAACAGATACAGACATAAGAAGATACGAATCTATCCCCAAAACCCACTATGCTCATCTATTAGCAGAAAGAGATGAAGCACTTAAGCTTATTGAAGAATATGAAAACTATCAATCATATGAAAATACACCAATAGAAGACATACCTGAAGATGCCCTAAAAGAACAACTGGTTGAATGGGTGACTGCTTCAATTATTAGAGAATATATAATAAATAACCTAATTGAAATCGATGTTAACGCAATAAAAAGGGATGTTGATCTCTTATATGACAGAGATAAAAACGACGATAATTCAGAATACGCCAAATTTGCAGCTGCAAGAATAGCGAGAATGGATTCTTATTGGAAACCTCGTCACTAAAATATGAGACCTCAATATTTACATCTCAAATTTTTGTTCACGCAAATCACAGCGTAAAATAAAAGTTTTTAAGGAATTGTCTCATATGCTCACATTTTCTCAAAAGCTATATAAGTATTTTTCGATTTATAATCCTACCATTTTTATATTTTTATTTTTTCTATATATAAATATAAAAATATGTGAGCATATGAGACAAATATAAAAAATCCCTGTGTTTACAATAGTTATTAACGTACCAGAAATTTTTTGAACTTTGTGACATTTAAAATCAATGCCGATAAAACCGCATAAACTCTGGCTTTTTGCGGCTCAAATTTTTGGGACAAAAATTTAACTTCTTCTGTTTTCTGTGATATACGCGTTATAAAAGAGCCTTGGCAAACTGACAAGGCTCTTTTCGCTAAATCATTTTAATATAGTAGCTATACATTTTTCGTACTATGATTCACAAGTATCCTTTATTTTGGATTGCATCTTTTTATGTTTCCAATTTCTAAATCGTAATATACATCTAAGTTTTAAACGATCAATAGGATTTGGCATATTTTGGTAAATATCAGAATAATCAACTTTTGTTCGAATCCACTTTCCATGCTTCGTGATACTATGCCCATCTAATAAATTCAAAAAATAAGACGCTTGGATTATTATTGATAAAACATCAGATGCGCCTGAACCGACCTTATTATGTTGAAAAATATTTCTAGCGCCTTGAAAATATCCCATAAGCATAAAGCGTACGCCTTCTTGCTCATTCTTTTCAGAATCAGTAATTAGATTGTTTAATTGTATTAGCGGACTTTTTGTAATTTGGCCACTTTTCTTATCTATATCATAGCTCAAAGCCTTGTTTATTAAATCAACTCCATGTAAATCCAACCCAGATTTATTACGTAGTGCTGTTTCAACTACAACAAACGCTTCTCGTGCCGCAGCATTAAACTCAGATTTATAAATAAGCTGCTCGGCCCTATATAATTTTGAATTTAGATGATAAATATCAAAAAAACGCTTAACCGCTTCATGTGTTTGTGGCATCATCTCACCGCATACAGGACAATATGTGAAATCATGATAGTCAAAGCCCCATTTTCCATCTTGTTCTACTAATTCCTTTTTTCTACGTGGTAATCGACAATTATTTGGACATTTATATTTACGCATTAAAATCTAGTTTTATCCTCCCAATCTATGCTACTTCCTTATACCTCATATAAACGTACTCATATATCTTCTGTCTATATTCGGATATACGTATCTCGTCATAACTCTCTGGCAATTCTTCCCAAAGAGTATCCCTTATAAGATTATCAATTTCAGCTTTGGTTTCCTGCTTATCAGTCCAATGGTCAAGCTGAGAAATACGATTCTTAATCTTTTCAAGCAAATCAACAGCCACCTTTTTAATGGACTTGATATCATCTTTTGAAAGATTCTCATTAAAAAGCAAGTCATAAAGCGATAATTCCTCATCACTTGAGAAGCCTTCACGTACATAACGTTGCTCTTCTTCATTCATAGAATTGGCTAAATCCATCAAGTCCATAAATGTCTTTTCAATGGTAGCTCTATCCTGCTCTTGATTATACTCTTCGATAATCTTCTGATATCTCTCATAATAATCAACACGAGTAGGATTTTCCTTAAGCATGCCATCAATTCTAATTTGAATAAGCTCATCCAAATCTTTAAGCATAAGATTCTTCTGTTTTACCTTAGAAAACTCTCTGCGGAGCAAATCAAAATCAATCTTAGAGATATCAAATCGCTTAGACTTTTCATCAGATTCAACAGTGGTTTCAATTGTAATATAGTCACCTAAAATACCATTAATCTGCACCATCAAATCAACGGTATCAACATGCTTTTTCTTTTTCTTCAGCTCATCAAAAATGGCAATTATAGCATCTTTACGCTCTCTATCCGCAGGAGAAATATCATCTCTATCAAGATACTTCATCATACGAGTAAGTTCAGTAGCATAAGTCATAAGACGTTTTGCCGACTCCTTGCTATCAGATACCGCATTTGCTGCCGTTTGTAGCATGCCAAGCTTAGTAAAGTCCTTGGCATATATCAAGTCATTAAGTTCAAAGTCTTTTTCTCCCAAAAACTCTTCCGCAGAAGAAATGACCTCTAACACCCGAGCTATCAGTTCAGCCTTATCAACTGTTGGATCAGTGTTTCTGCCGCCAGTATTTGCCGTATAATCAGCAAGAGCTTTTCTCAAAGCTTTTACAATACCGATATAGTCTATAATTAAGCCATTGCTCTTTCCTTCGTTTACTCTGTTAGCACGAGCAATAGTCTGCATCAATGTATGAGCCTTTAAAGGTTTATCCAAATATAAGCAAGATAAACATTTAACATCAAATCCGGTAAGCCACATCGCACATACGAATACTACACGAAGCGGATTTTCTGAATCTTTAAATTCCTTATCCAGCTCACGTTTTTCCATCTTCGCTCTGTGTACCTTGATGTCCAAATCCCACTTTTTGAAAGTCTGAATTTCATTCTGCTCCTGAGATATGACAACTGCCATCTCAGTTTCTTTCATCCACTTTATCTTTCGCTCCAGTTCAAGCACTTCCTGCTGTGATGCGTTCTTCTTTTCTTCCTCAAGTCTATCGATTTCATTTTTCCAATATTCCTGAACAAAATTATACATGCGCACACATGTGACTTTATTAAGGCATACAAACATAGCCTTACCACTTGTCCAAAGGTCACTGTAATGCTTCACAAAATCCTTTGCAACAGAACGAAGACGTGGTTCTGCCGTCAAAAGATGTATTTCTTTTTCAAACTCATGCTCTAGCTTTTCCTGCTGTTCTTCATCCAAATCAGCAGCTTCAATCGCATCCAAGATTTCATCTGTAATTTCAGGATTATGAATATCAAGAATCTTCTCTCCACGATTCTCGTAATACAATGGAACTGTAGCTTTATCCTCTACAGCACGTTTGAAATCATATATAGAAATATAACCGCCAAATGTACGCTCGGTTATATTATCGCTTGATAGTAATGGTGTGCCCGTAAATCCAATTCTAGATGCTGTTGGCAACAATCCAACCATATTATCAGCAAAGATTCCGTACTGGCTTCTATGTGCCTCATCAGACATAATTATGATGTCGTGATCAGGATAAATAGGTTCTGTAGGCTTTTTATTAAACTTCTGAATAAGTGTAAAAATAAAGCTAGGATTACCTTTCAGCTTTTCAACTAGATCATCGCCACTTGTAGCCGTATACTGTGATGCCTTAGTTTTTCCAAGAAGGCCACAATTCTCGAACGTATCACTAATCTGTGTATTTAATTCTTCACGGTCTGTCAAAACTACAATTGTTGGTGAACCTGCAAATTTTCTACGTATTTTCTGTGATAAGAAAAGCATTGAATAGCTCTTTCCTGAGCCTTGCGTATGCCAGAAAACGCCTAGCTTACCATCATTAAGCTTACGTGCTTCATATGCCTTTACAGCCTCATTTACACCCAAATACTGGTGGTTTCGTGCAAGAATCTTAATAGTGTTTCCGCCAGAATGATCATAAAGAATAAAATTCTCTAGCAAATCAAGGAAATTATCCTTCTTACAGATACCTCTAAGCATGGTTTCAAGAGCGACATTTCCTTCGTCACTCTCATTTAATCGCTTCCACTCATGGAAGAATTCATATTTACTTCCTAAAGTACCAACTTTCGCCTCGACGCCATTTGAAAGCATTAAAAATGCGTTATAATAAAATAAATGCGGAATTGTATCCAAATAATCTGTGTAGTTATCAGTATATGCATTCTGAACGTCTACAGAATTTTTCTTTAACTCTACAAATAAAAGAGGTATACCATTCACAAAACCTACTATATCAGTTCGTCTACGATACAAATCACCATGTATCTTTAATTCTTTTATAGCCAAAAAATCATTTCTCTCAGCATCAAATGGATGCTCAAAATCAATGACCATAGCTCTCTTTTCTTCTATCTGTCCGTTAGGCTTCTTTACTTTTACAGGAATACCGTCTCGAATATACTGATACTTCTCCTCATTTATCTGCATAAGTGATGACGAAGAAAGATGTTTTTCAAATGTATTCTGCGCCTCTATGATTTGTGCATCTGTAATCCAAGGATTCAATGTCTTTAGAGCCTTCTGAAAATAGCGCACCAAAAGAATATCCTTGAACGACTTTCTTCCAAAAGTACCATTTTCCCCAAGGACTTCTTGATTATATGCAAGTTCAACACGCCAGCCCAGCTCATCTTCTAACAAATGTCCTGAACTCTCTTGAACTAATATATTTTCGGAGTAATCATAGCTCATAAAAATCCTCCTCTCCATCAGTCACGCTGGCACGAATGCAAAACTCATCATTTATTTTGATAATGAGTATAATCATAACTTTCATCAATACAGAATAATCTTGTTTTTGTACCCTCTCATCCGTAGTATTAGAGTCATGTATGTACTTATTTCGCAAATCCAGTCCATTACTAAACTCTCGTTTATTTAAAATATAATCAATGTATTGATATTCAGGAATCGATAACAAACTTGATTCCGTTCTTATATCACCATTGCGTATCATCTGTTTAAGGTAATTATTCTTAAAATGCGGCAGACATATATAACCAAAATCATAAAACTGTTTCAGAATCGCAACACGATTAATATTCAAATGCAATGTATCGTTTTCTACAAACAGACTACCTTTTTCAATTAACCATTGTATATCCGCCACTTGATACTCATAAAAGTCATCAATACTGCATTCAATAGAATTTATCAACTGAACAAGCACTGAATACTTACTTTTAGTCTTATCTATATACGCCAAATGGCTCTGATCAGAAAAAAGCATGTTCATTTCTTTAGTAATATCACTATTGGCTATATAAGCATATTTATATTTTGAAAAACTTGGTAAATCTCTATAAGCCACGGGTGTTGACGACATTTCATACAAGCCTCTATCAATCTCGCCTTCATCCGCAAATAGCTTATATTGTTTTATAGCACCGTCCATTGCTGAAGATAATAGCTTACATTTATCAAGAAAATCTGCATCTCGCTTAGGAAAACTACATATAAATCCACCAACATTAAACTCATCTTTGAGATATTCTTCAAAAAACCATTTACATATTTCCTCTAGATAAACATCAAGACCTTTTAATCCTTCCATATAGCTCTGTATTTGAGCCGATGCGAGCATATTCACCAAATTAAAAGACTCGCCTTTCCTATACATACCATTCCCATTTATAGAAAAAAGATCTTCAAAAGTTCCTTTTGCAAAACATGCATTTGTTAACATGCATCTCATTTGTGGTGAATCAAAATAATTAAAAACATATATAAAATTATTAAGCAAAGTAGGATAATCCAAGTTCTCTTTTATCCATAACGTACTATACTCCGCCTTAATGTAGCCATCTTTGAATTCAACTTTTGACTCTAAACATTCTGGGCTATATTGAATATTAACCCCATACCCTTTTTTCAAAATAACCTGCCCGCTTTGTTCTTTTTCTTCCCAGATTCTATCATAACGTTTCCGAGCCTTATATCGAAGTTTATCGTCAACATTAAACATCTTTGTATCTATTGATTTACTACTAAAAATTAGTGCTAATTTATTGGCATTAACAAACTCCACTTCTGTAATAAATTTTTCGACTGTTTTATAAATCCTTTCAGGATTCAATGACTGTGGTAAGAAATACCTTTCTTTTGCACAACGTTGAGATAAATAGTAATCAATAAAAAAATCAGCACCAAACTCTGGATCATATAACCTATCTGTTATTTCTGAATCAAAATACTTTACAAATGCCTTGTTTTCAAGCATTTTGTTGGGTGACATCCTTAATCCATCTGTTATTTCTATAAATCTGGCTTTAGGAATTCTTTTATATACCCCAAATCTATAAAAGAATAGCCAAAAGTCATCCCAAAATATTACGTCGCACGAGTCATAAATTGAAACAATATTTTCAATAGAAAGTGCAAGGAAAAAATCTTTTACAACGCTGTCAGCAGACATAGAAAGTGCTTTATATCTTTCATATTTCCCGTCGTCCCATCCTGTCACGAATTCATATTTTTCAAAGAAAAGTCTAGCATTATACAGTTCCAATACCCGATTTACATTAGATAAATCAGTATGGCATTGTTCATAAGAATCCAAAATAAGTGGAATTTTTTCTTCTTCACCTGCAAAACAATATCCTATTGAAAAATATTCTCCAACCCCCAACTCACTCAATCTTCTACACCTCTATTTCTCCATTCATAAGCTTTGGAAGCAATCTATCGCGTGCTTCTTGCGCTTTAATAATCATCTGCTGTCTATCATATATCAAATCAAAGTAAGGACGCACAACATTCGAAAACGCCTGTAATGTTTCATCGTCTGGCATAACAAAAGGCATGCCTTTAATAATTTTCGAATTAACTGCTTTAGATATAGATGAAGTATTCCCTAACGTGTCATATTCAAACATTTTAAGATATAGATACGTATACTCCCTCAAATAATCATTTTCTATATTAAAGTGTGCAATTGCCTCATTTGTACACATATTCTCTGTTGTAATAGAGACTCTTCCAACAGTAAGTTTAAAACTCACCACAACCGTTCCCTTAGGAATGACTTTCACATTATGCTTTTCTACAGCTTCTTCAGTAAGGCCTTCATTAGTGTCGCAAATAAATACATCTGACTTTCCCATGTCGGAAATTGAAATCCACTTTATACCTTCATATCCAGATACAAACCATTGTTTTTCTGAACGTGGTGGTGTTTTTCCAATAGTAATAGTAAAAAAAGCATCTGCCCGATCTTTCTTCCATCCCTCTGGCAATACATTATTTGCTTGTTTTTCTTCTTGATTTAAAAATGGCATTTTGTAAAACCATTCTTTATAAATGTGTTTTGCTGCCTCTTCCAAAAGTTCAATTTGCCTTAGATTATTTTCAATTAAATCATCATATTTTGAAATAACATCAACAATCTTATTTTGTACTTCTATAGCAGGGGCAGGGAATTTTATTGTCGAAAGTTTCTTCCATGATAAATTATCTTGAGCTGTTCCCTGTGAAATTTGCTTACAATCTCTCTGAAGCAAATCAAACGCATATTTTACAAATTTAACATTAGAAACTCCTTCATAAGGTTCAAATCCCATAATACTATCAGGAAAACAAGCATCAATTCCGAGTATTGCTGTATCAGCTATATTTGCAGCAATGGTTATGCAAAGTGTTCCCGCTTTCCATAATTTACTTTGCGCCAATCCTTTTTCATTGTATGTACTATCGTACTCTGTAAGATACAAATTAGCTGCTTTAACATCTGCTGTCTGGACAAATGGATATTTACCTCCAAACAAAGATTTATCATTTCGCGGTCTATGTTTAGACCTTCCTCTAGAGATTGTTCCTAATTCATCTAATGTTTTATATTCCCAGCTCATAATAGCTCCTTCATATTTTGAGAAATAACATCCATCAAATCATTACTTTCTGATTGAAGTGTTAATAATTCCTGATGAATCTCAGTCATTCTCTCCTCAAAATCCACCCCATCATCGGTCATTGGCGGAACGCCAACATAAACACCTGGTGTCAATGACCAATCTTTGGATTCTATTTTTTCAATACTAGCAATTTTACAAAGTCCCAATATATCCGAATATTTTCCATCTCCAAACTTGCTATATAGCCAATGAGCTTCTTTTGCTACATCAACTATTTCTTGTATGGAAGCTATTTTTTCATCCCAATAATTCTGTATTTGCTTTTTTTCTTTTCTATCACATTCCTCGATAGCTTTTTTTGCAGATTCTTTTACTAGTTTTAAATATTTCTTAGAAGCTTCATATCCATCAACAAAAAAATTCTCATTTACAATACGTAAACCATCTTCTTTAGATTCATCGATCATTTTTGCAATTGTTGTTTTATACAAATCAAGTAATTGAACATACTTATCATTCTCGCCTCTATAAAGCCATACAATAGCATTAAGGTTTTTTAGCTGCCACTCATTCCACTCATTCAAAGTACGATCAACTACAGTATAATAATTTCTAGCGTCGATAAATAAAACTTTATCCTTTAAGTTCTCCGCTTTCCCTTTATCAAAAAACCATAACGAGCATGGTAAACTCTTTGTATAAAAGAAATTATTCCCAACAGAAATCATTACATCTACACAACCAGTTTTTATCAAATTTTCTCGAATAGTGTCATCATTTCCTTTTTGACTATCTGTCGCAGATGACGCCATGACAAAACCAGCTCTACCCGTCTCATTCAAATAAGCATAGAAATAAGAAATCCAAAGATAATTTGCATTTCCAATCTCTTTATTCTTATTCTCTTTAGGTACTCCAAAAGGCAATCTTCCAGCATTTGTTGCAGTTTCAGCTTTTACCTTATCAACGTTGAATGGCGGATTTGCCATTACATAATTACACTGTCCTTCAAGATTATGCGCATCATGATAAAAACTGTTAGCTTCATCACCTGACTTAATTACACCTGTAAGGCCATGCACAGCCATATTCATCAAACAAAGCTGAGCATTATACTCAACCTTCTCCTGACCATAAAAGGTCATGCTTGAATTAGCCTGCAATCCTGCTTCATTTACAAAATCACCTGTCTGAACGAACATACCGCCTGAACCACAAGCTGGATCAAGAAGCACTCCTTGCTTAGGCTCAAGAACATTTACTATCATTTTTACAAGTGATTTTGGTGTAAAGAAAACACCATCATCAGATGCAATATTCTTAGCAAATTTATTAAGGAAATACTCATAAATACGTCCAATAACATCACCACCAACTTCATCAAGAGCATTGTTATTGAATATTCTTAAAAGTTCTCCAAGCAAATCGTCCGAAAAATCGGTATAGCTCTTTGGCAAAACGCCAGTAAGCTGCTCACTCTGCTGTTCAACCAGATTCATAGCATTATTTACAACTTCACCAAGACTTGCCATAGGCTGTCCATCAATGTTTACTAATCCCATTGATGCAACATTTGAAGGCAAATTAACAAGATAGCTGTACTGAGCTTCTTTAGGAAGAAACAATGCACTTTTAGCTGCAAAATCACTTGCTTCAACAGGCATTTGTCTCCCATTTCTAACAGGTCTTGTCTTTAATATCTCCTCTTCAACCATCTTGAATCGACTGTATGCATATCTAAGAAATAGCAATCCAAGAACAGGCATACAGTACTGATTTGATGTTAATTTTGAGCCTGCACGGAGTAAGTCTGCTGACTCCCATAAATCTGCTTCTAACTTTTTGATACTCTTGTTATCCATTGATTATTCCTAACCTTTTCATTTTATTGTATTGTAATCATACTACTCGTTATATCCGTTAAAACGGACTTATTCATCATAAGAAATTTCTGCAATATCACTAAGCTGGCATTTTAATTTAACGCAGATTTTATCTAAAACACTAATTTCAACATTATTGCCTTTTTCAAGCTTAGCAATAGTTCCATAGCTCAAACCAGTAATATCTTTAAGGTCTTTTTTCTTGATATCCCGATCAATCATCAGCTTAAACAATTTCTTATACGATACTGCCATAAATCCGCTCCCCTTCTGAATTTAGCGCATAACAATAGTTGCTATAAGTATAACATATTAGTCACTTGTTTGGCTTATTTTTCACACGTTCGCACGACTAAAATTACGCTGGTTGTTTAAGCAACTGCGTTGCTCGGTCTGAGTCATGAAATAAATACGCAAAATCCATGGAGGTACACAATGGACAATGAAAGTAATGAGAAAAAATATTACTGGTGGGACGACAGAGCAACGATTATGCCGAATACACCAAATGCTGATTATAACAAAGAGATTTTTAAAACCCCAAAGTCCATCAAAAATTATCTAGATAGTAAAATGTTCGGCTGTGAGCAATATAAAAAGCGCATGTCCGTAGCGATATTCAGTGCAATTCACAAAAATATAAAAACAAATATGCTCGTTATCGGAAATAGCGGTTCAGGCAAAACTGAGCTTGCACGTATTCTTAAAGAAATTTATCCCAATACCGTTATATTCGATGCCTCTCTCGTATCTCCAAAATCATATAGAGGTAACACAAGTTTTTCGGATATGTTTCTCTCCCTTGATACAACAAGGCCAGCGTTCTGCTTTGTAGATGAAATAGATAAAGCATTATGTCGTCACGAATCTGAACTAGGTTCGCTGATGCAAAATGAGCTACTAAAATTAGTTGAAGGTTCAGAACTTTTTATCGGCGAAGATAAAAACAAAAAGCAGATAGACACTCGTTTGGTAAGCTTCATTTTTATGGGTACTTTTGATGCGGTACGTCAATCGCGAAAATCCAGCATAGGCTTCGGTTCTGATGCCGCTAGACCAAATCAAGAAACGCCTGTAACAAAGGAAGAAATCGAAGAAGACAAAACATTGTCCGTCGAATTTCTAGGCAGACTCAATGGAGGAATTATCACTATCCCACCTGTCACGGAATCTATAGCAAAGGCCGTATTAGCAGATGAACGATATAGCCCAATATCGCATTTAGAAAAGACGTATGGAGTGTCTATAAATCTTAAAACTACCACCATGGAAGAATTAGCTCAAAACACCGCCAAATACGGTTTCAGAGCCATATATAGCGATCTACACGAAAAACTGTGTGATGCACTTTATGAAGATAGCAACTCAGTAACTATAGACATATAAGTTTAAATTCAGGAGGAAACAAAAATGACATTTAATGATTTTCAACGCAATTTAATAGAATCACTCAAAACAGTTCTTAGCAATACAGACCTAGCAGAAGCAGAATTATCCCTGCAAAAGATTGATAAGCTTAATGGCGCATATAATGCATTATGCATAAAACCAAAGGATTCCATTATTGGTATGAATCTAAATGTAGACTCAATTTATGATGCATTTGTAGAAGGTGTTGATTTTGATACACTTGTAGAACGTACTGCTGAAGAATGCTTCAATGGTATAGAGTCATGCCCAGTCGTAAACCTAAATGAACTTACAGATTATTCTAGGGTCAAAGACAAGCTTTCTCTTGAAGTAGTTTCAGCTGAAAGAAATGCAGACAAGCTTAAATCCATTCCTCATAATACACTAGAGGATATGGCAGTAATCACAAGAATTGTCTTAGACAAAACAGAATACGGTAATGCTACTATTGTCGTTACAGATTCACTCTGTCATCAATTTGGGATTACAAAAGAACAACTATTTGAAGATGCTTTAGTAAACGCTCCTCTTGTCCGTCCTACAGAAATAAAGGGCATGTCAGAAGTAATGAGCGAGATGATGCCAGGCTTAATGCCTGAAATTTCTCCTGAGGATGAACAAATCTTTGTAGCCACTGTGCCAGATAAAAATCATGGTGCTGGAGTTATCGCATATCCGAATTTTATGGAAAACGCTGCCCAAAAACTCGGAGGAAGTTATTTTATATTGCCATGCAGTATTCATGAACTACTACTCGTTAGAGATAACGGTCAAATGTCGGCACAAGACCTTGAAAACATGGTTAAAGAAGTTAATGCTACACAAGTTGAACCATGCGATCAGCTTACAGATCATGTGTATTACTATGATGCACAAAAGCATGTATTCCAAATTGCTGATAAGGCATTAAAATCTGCATAATTCAGAAAGGTTATATTATGTTTAAGCTTAAGTACCAAGCATCATCCAATAAGGTAGATTTGATAGAATTGGATGATGGAGCATTTAGCAATTCAGAAATAGCAGAAATCAAGCCCATATTAGAAAAGCTTATGATTGAAAATCCATGCCTGACATTTGCTCGTAAACATAAGGCTGGTTACTTTGAAAACGTACCAAATGAACTTGTAACCGACATTGCATTTATCACCGATTCTGTCCTATCTGATTGTTGGCAATACTGTCCTATCACTACCCTCGAAGAAATCGAAAAACCCGATAGACGTCCATACATTGGAGCCTTAAATCTAATTAACACACTTTTAAATCATAGCCTTCAAAGTTATAGAAGGATACTTGAGCTAGAGAGCATCATAAAAGAATTCAGAGATGTATACGGTGATTTGCCATCAGAGATTTTTGGCGAAGAATAAATAATAGCAGGGAGAAATCCCTGCTATTTTTTTACAACTATATTCATTTCAAGAAATGCAGTCATAATTGCCTTTTCTTTATCAGATTTTAATTTTGGCAAATCACATTTTTGATTCTTTTCAAATGATACGATGCCACACTTCTCCATAACTCTACCTATGCTAGAGTTGCTAACTGTGATATTAAGGTTATCACTTACCCACTTGCGAATCTCAGAATGTGTTGTAACGATGTGATTTTGAGAAGGAGCATTTCCTTCTACAACATCAAAATCTACAATCATTGCAAACACATTCTTGTAAACGCAGTAATAATTGCCTTGGAGCGGGTTCGCCGCTTCGTGCGTTAGTGGATTAGGCGGGAGTCGAACCCGCGTCCAAAAATTCATCCCCTGTCCTTCTACTATCATAGTCAATTATTCCGGGATTCTGCATCCCTGTTCCCTCGTAGCAGCGGTAATTGACAACTGACACT
>JAEEGL015820952.1_pt1 | contig 22985 bp, 19 predicted proteins | sample 9134231 | NCBI WGS metagenome assembly JAEEGL01 (sample SAMN16246548, study PRJNA631951) | gut metagenome | biome: gut microbiome; feature: rumen; material: fiber-attached | host: Bos | place: Iran: Karaj | collected 2018-10
CATCCAGCCGGAAGACTACGACGACATCCTGGAGAACGGCTTCGGCCAGTGGTACACCAGGTTCATGAAGGAAAAGCTTCACGACCCCATCGGAATGATGGCTCAGACAGGCCTTTCCACCTACGGCCCCACCGCCATCAAGAGATTCGAGGACGCAGGCTACGTAGTAGTTAAGGACGGATCCCTGCTCTCACCGTTCGAGATGTTCTGCGGCGGACGTTCCCTGGTAACGTTCCTCGTCGAGGACCTTCTGGAAGAACCCGACAAGATGGACGACGTATTCAAGGTCACCCACGAGTTCAACATGGACAGATACACCAAGCGTTTCTCCGATCCTAAGACCAGACCTTACGGCGTATGGATCGGCGGATGGAGAGGAACTCCCGAGACTCTGTCCCCGGCAATGTTCGAAAGATTCTCCTGGAGATACTTCAAGGACCTCATCCAGCTGTGCCTGGACTTTGGCGTTGTTCCTCTTATGCATCTTGATGCCTGCTGGGATCAGGGACTCCACTACTTCAAGGAATTCATGCCCAAGGGCCGCGGAGTACTCTGCCTGGACGGAAAGACCGACATCTTCAAGGCAAAGGAGATCGTAGGCGACTCCATCTGCATCATGGGCGACGTTCCGGCATCCATGCTGGCATTCGGCAAGCCCGAGGACGTATACGATTACACCACCAAGCTCTGCAAGGAGATAGGACCCACCGGATTCATGTGCTGCTCCGGATGCGACGTACCGTTCAACGCGAAGCTTGAGAACGTACAGATGATGGCTAAGGCAGTGGACGATTTCGCTGTTAAATAAAGCAAGTTATAGCAATCATTATTCAACCAATTCCACGCAGTTTCGAACTAATCAAGGAGAGAAAAAATGGAAAAAAAGAGTAAAAAAGGATTGATAGGACTGGCGGTAGCCATTGTCCTGGTATTGATCCTGAGCGTCATTCCGGTCGCGGAAGGTGCCACCCGCCAGGGTTACCAGGCGCTTGGACTGTTCCTCGGCGCCATAATCATGTGGATCTGCGAAACGATGCCCATGATGATCACGGCGTTCCTGGTAATGTTCATCTTCCCGATACTAAAGATCATGCCGCTGAACACGGTGTATACCTCGTTCGGAGGAGTCTCGTTCTTCTTCGCGATAGCAACCTTCGGTCTTTCCGCGTCGCTCGAACGCACCTCCGTTCCGCTGAGGATATGCCATGCGCTTACCAAGAGCTCCAAGGGTAATTCCAAGGCTCTGGTAATAGCCCTCATGTTCGCGTGCCTCATTACTTCGGGCATAATGTCCAACCTGTCCACCACGATCATCTACCTGGCCCTGGCCCTCGCTCTGCTTAAGGCTAACGGCTGCGAGCCCGGCAAATCCAACCTGGGCCGCTGCCTGCTGATAGGCATCCCGGCGATGGCCGGATGCGGCGGCATGATCACTCCTGCCGGCACCCCGGGCAACGCTCTGATCATGGGCATACTTGCCGAAAAAGGCATCAACCTTTCGTTCCTGCAGTGGACACTGATCTTCGCCCCCATGGCGCTGATCACCTGCCTCATTGCCGGTCTTACGATCACCGCAGTATTCAAGCCCGAGCGCATCAGCGAAGAAGCTCAGGCAGAGCTGGACCGCAGACTCGAAGAATGCGGCAAGATGAAGCCCCAGGAGAAGAGAATACTCGGTCTCATCCTGATCATACTGGTACTGTGGATACTCGGTACTTGGATCCCGTCTCTCAACTACGTTGTAGTAGCCGTAATAGGAATGGCTATCATGTTCCTGCCCGGAATCCAGGGTCTGGACTATGAATACTTCGTCAAGAAGACCAACTGGAATCTGGCATTCACCATCGGTTCCGTAGGCGTTCTCATCGGTGCTCTCACCTCCACCGGAATCGTAGACCACCTTGTAACTCCGCTGTTCGCTCCTCTTGCGAACATGAACCCGATAGTGATCATGTTCATCGTCGGTCTCATCGTAGTGATCATCCGCGCGTTCATCCCGACTGCTCCTGCCATTGCAGCCCTGTTCGCGCCGCTGCTGCTGCCCCTTGCCGGAATCACCGCTCTGTCCGTTACCTCGGTCATGGTGCTCCCCGCATACTGGGCCTGCACTCCGATGCTCCTGTGGATCGAGCCGATATTCCTGTTCACCTTCGGTTACAACTACTACACCCCCGGCGAACTGCTCAAGTGGGGATGGATACCCTCGCTCATCATGTGCGTGATACTGTCCTTCGCTCCGTTCTATCTGCAGCTCTTCGGACTGTAATATCTTGCACAGAATTAAAAGAGAGGAGACTTCGGTCTCCTCTTTTTTATTTGCTTTATGTGTATGACGCTCCGGTCAGTCTTCCGTAAGGCTGCCTTCCAGAAGCTTCTTCTGCGCGAATATCGCCGCCGGTCCTACGTAGGCCTCACGGCCGGAAAGCGGTGTGTATATGATGCTTTCCGCGTTGTAAGTGCCATCCAGAACGGTGCAGGCTTTGATCAGCTTTTCGCGGATCGCGGGACCCTTGAACATGTTTCCCGCAAGTATGATGCGGCTCGGCGCTATGAGCGTTCCCGTGTTTACTATGCATCTGGCGAACAGGTCTATCGCCGTATCTATCCTGGCTCTGGTCTGGGAGTCCGCAGCCAGGTAGGCACTTTCGAATTCATCCGGGGCAAACGGCATTATCTCGTTGAGCGCGCTGAAGGAAACATAGGTCTCCATGCATCCGCGCCTTCCGCAGTTGCACTTCTTTCCTGCAGGGTCGACTATGTAATGTCCGATCTCCGCAGCCTTGCCCTGGCGGCCCTTGTATATCACGCCGTCGATGATGATGGCGCTTCCTACGCCCGGGCCCCATTTTATTATAAGCAGGTCGCTTCTGATCCTTCCGACGCCGTAGAGCTGTTCAGCCGTAGCAAAGGCGTCCACGTTGTTTTCCGCTATCACCGGGAGCCCCAGTCTGGAAGAAAACGCGGCCTTAAGGTCCACGGGTCTGTCCCATATTCCGTAGGCGTGAACGGATACTGCGTTCTGAACGTCTACAAGGCCGGTTATTCCTATGCTTACGCACTCAAGGCGCTTCTTCTGCACGTTGCTCAGCTTGCCCTGCAGCTCCTTGCATATCTTGCACAGTTCCGCAAGGAATGCCTCCGGCGCGGAATCTCTGTCCGTCGGGACCGTCCTAAGCAGCGGCTCCGAACCGGGTCCTTCCGGCACGTTGCCTTTAAGATCGCAGACCGCTATCACGGTATCCTTAGGCTCTATGTTGACCGCCAGAACGTATGCGGCAGAAGCGTCTATGTCCAGAAGCACTCTGCGGCGGCCGGCACCCGTTCCTATGGTGGTGCCTGTTTCCTTCAGGATGCCCTCCGCAAGAAGCCTGGTGGTTATAAGGGTAACTGAAGCCGCGGTAAGACCGGACGCAGCCGCGATATCCGTCCTGGATACCGGTCCCTTGGAGTTTATGTAATCCAGTATCAGGGCTCTGTTCTGATACCGGACTGTTTCCATGTTCATTCCCGCTTTGCTCATGTCGATCCTCCTAAAAGGATATTAAAACCGCACGACTTTGATGTCAAGCATGTGCGCCAGCATCTCCAGCTCGTCTGCAGCGTCTCCGTAGACGACTGCGTAGTGCGGCTCCCAGCCGGCCTCGACTGTCCTATGCACTATCTCCTCGGCGCAAGCGTCTGTCTTTATAACAAGAGACGTTCCGAAGAACTGCTGAGGCTTGTCCAGGACCTCGCCTGTTGCGATAAGGAAGCGGAAGTCTCCGTCCGTGTCCTGACCTACCCTGAAGATGGTAGCTTTAGGGCAGGGCCTGCAGCCGAACTCCAGCGTGGGCCCGATGTGCCTGTTGCAGTGCTCTCCCGCGCAGGCTCCGGTGTCCGTGCGCGCAAGGGAACAGGCCGCGGTTCCGCAGTGCCAGAAGGATATGGTGTTCTCCTCTTCGTTAAGGGAGACAGGGTCGCCGAAGAACGCAGGAACGCCTGTAAGCTTCTGCCCCAGATACATGGAGAGAGCTCCGTAGGTGTCCGCCTCGCAGCTTGCGGCAACGCCCAGATCATTGAGCATCGCAAGCACCGCGCAGACCGGGGTGCCGAAGGCGGTAAAGAAATCCGGCCAGCAGCGCGACGCCAGGGCGCCGATGTTGTTCTGCCTGACGTATTCCTCGTATGCTTTGTAAAGTCTGGCGAAATCCAGACGATTCTTTTCCGGGGTGTTCTCCAGACCCTTGATGCGCCTGCCCGCGTCGGCCAGGTATTCCGAAACTTCCTCTTCGGTGAAGGTCTTTGCTTTGTCTATCAGCTCTCTGGCCTCTATGGATTCAAGCCTTACGCCGAACTTCTCCAGAAGGTCCAGATCCATTGCCCTGCCGAAGCCGAAGCCCTGAGGCGTGTGGCCCACTGCCGCAAGCTTAAGGGACTTAAGGTCGAAGCGCAGCTTAGCGGCGCGTATCACCTTGCCGACCTTATCGGCAACTTTCTCCTCGTCCGGGCTGCCGTACACATACTCGAAGGGCTCGCTGCGGAACCTCTTTATGGCGTTTGCCGCGGAATATGCTCCGGTAAGCGAATTCAGCCTGAGCCTTCCGCCGTCTATCACGGGCTCGCGGAGCGTCCACAGAAGCACCGGAACATCTCTGAATCTGTGCATTATCTCCGAGGCGTACGCCGCGTTGGCAAAGGTTATGTTCTGGAGGATTATAAGGTCCGGGTCCACCGTGTCCGCGAAGGCGTTCAGCTTGTCGATGGAAAGGAGCATCTCCTTTGGGACCGCGGCGCCGGGGCAGAGCTTTTTCAGCAGCTCCGCCGAAGCGTCGAACAACTTTTGCGCGCTCTCAAGATGGAAAGTAGGTACCCCTATGGGGAAGTACGCAGCCTGAAATTCTTTCATGATTCTACCTCATTTGAAAAACAGTGTAAGCCCTGCGATGAACAGCAGAACGTAAGTTATCAGCATGAACGTACGCTGGCTGAGGCGCTTGTACAGAAGGCTTCCGGCAAACATCCCGGCCGCCATGAAGGGCAGCGATATCAGCTGCACTTTTATCAGCCCTGTGTTCCACGCGCCGGATATCAGCTGCGAGACGAATATGGTCCCGTTGAGCAGTATCCATATGGTCGAAATTGTGGCGCGGAACGACGCCTTGTTCTTTATCCTTTTGGACAGATATCCTATAAGCAGCGGCCCGCCGCACACGAACAGTCCGTGCACCAGTCCCGAAGCCGCAAGCATTGCAATGTCCAGCGCCGCGGCGCCGGATGACGCGCTGACGTTCTTCGCTTCCGCGCTTTGCCGCAGGTCGTTCTTCGGACCGGCGCTTTGCTGTTCCGAATGATCTGATTCCGCTCGTTGCCGCTTTTCCTTGCGCAGCAGACCCCAAAGGCCGCTAACCGCAAGCGCCAGCACTATGGCGCCCAGAACGTAGTACAGAAGCTGAGGCTTGCCGGACAGAAAACGCCGGGCTATAAGCCCTATTATCACTGCGGGCTCCATTACGGCAACTGCCCGCAGCAGTTCTTTTCGGTCCACATGCCTGTAGTTTCCGGCAAGCACGTAGATACCGGACGCAATGCCCAGGAAGTTGAGCACAGGCACCGCCACGTCCATGCCTACCAGCTTAAGCGAAAAAGGCATGGCAAGGATGGTCCCGGCAAACCCGGTTATCCCCTGTATTATGTTTGCCAGCAGTATTACTATGTAAAACAGGATCTCATTCATTGGTTAAAAGAATAGTTCCCTGTTCTCTCCAAGCACTCCGGGGTGGGCGCCCTGCTTTATGAGCGGCTCCCTTTCCGGATGGGATATCACCCATTTGCCTCGCTGAAGAAGCAGCCGGGCCTCTTTGTCTCCGTCCGCGAACGCCCTGTCTCTTGCGGCTTTTTCCTCGTCTGTAAGGGGCGTATTTACGCCGCGCGGCAGAAGGACTACGGCCTTAAAACCGTCCTCCTGAGTCCTGAGCGGGGACAGATGGAGCGTGGTGCCGAACATTTCTATTACGGTACCCTTCTCCACGTAAAAAACCTCCGCCTGATCCACGCAGTAAGTTAGATCTTCGGATATGTCCCAGCTGTGCCCGAGCGCCAGCATGAAGTCAGTTACCGCAACGTTTATCTCCATGGCCTTGTGATATTCAAAGCCGTTGAATGTACTGTTCCTGCCGTTGCAGTATCCTGCCTGGAAAGGCATGCCGCCTGTAATCGCCGCAGACGCAGGGTCCGCCGACACGATGACTTCCATCTCCGGAACCGACGCCACGTAAACGTTGCCCTGCTCCGGTATATCCGTGTGCTCCTCCATGAAGCGTATGAGCGCGGATACATCGTACCCCTCGATGACTCTTCCGTAGGAGCGGAAGGCCTCGCTGCGCACGCTGTTTACGCGGACTTTATTTACTTTGTTGAGCTCTTCCAGCCTACTCACCGCGCACCACCTTTATGGTAGCGCAGAAGTCCTCTTTGGCAAGACCCATCTCCAGCGCTTTGTCGTAGACACGGGCTGCGTTCTCCTCGCCCGGCATCTTAACTCCGCACTGCTTCGCAAGGTTAAGACATATATGCACGTCCTTGTGCTCGTTCTCCACAGAGAATGCGGTGGTGTAGTCTTCCTTTGCCAGATTTTCCTTCTTGGAGTCCAGGTACCAGTTGCCGGCTCCGCCGTAGGAGATCGCCTGAGCGTAGGTGAGCATGTCTATGCCGTTGGCCGCTGCCAGCGTGGACGTCTCGTTTACGCCGTTCTGGATCTGCGATACCAGCGCGTTGTGGCATATCTTCATTACAAGGCCCTTGCCGTTCTCGCCAAGGCGGATGACGTTCTCGCCCATGTAAAGAAGTATGGGGCGCATGGCTTCGTAAGCAGCCTCGGAGCCGCCTACGTATATTCCCAACTTGCCTGCTATGGCCGCAGCCTTGCTCTTAACTACCGGTGCGTCTATGAATTCCGCGCCGGTCTTCTTTATCATCTCCGAGATCTCCACGGAGACACTCGGATCTATGGTGCTCATGTCTATGCAGGTCTTTCCCGGGCCCATTGCAGGCTGTATGAGCGTATAGATGGCACGGGAATGCTCGGAACGCGGGACCATGGTTATGAACACGTCAACGTTCTGCGCTACTTCCATCTCGCTGCGGCAGGGCACGGCGCCGAAGGACGCAAGCTTTTCTATCTTAGCCGGCTTGTGGTCGTAAACGTAGACTTTGTCGTTGTGCTTTTTTACGATGTTCTCGGCCATGGACTCGCCCATTATGCCCAGACCTACGAATCCTATCTTCATTGCTTACTCCTTTGCGGTGTTGTCCCAGGCGTTCTGGAAGGTCTCCATGCCCTGGCGTGTGTAGGGGTGCTTAATGGTGTCCTTATAGACGTCCAGCCCCGCGGTAACTATGTCCGCTCCGGCTACCGCGCAGTCCACGAACTGCTTGCCTGTACGGACGGCTGCGCATATTATCTGCGTCTTTCCGTAGAAGCCGTAGTTCTTGTAGATGGTTACTATGTCCTGAATGTACTGCCTGCAGTCCTCGCCGTTGGCTTCCTTCCAGCCTATGAACGGGGACACGAACAGGCTTCCGTTCTTAGCCGGAAGCAGAGCCTGCGCTGCGGAGAACACCAGGGTAACGTTGGTGCGTATGCCTTCCTTCTCCAGTCTGCGGGCCGCGGTGATGCCTGCCAGCGTGGAGGGGATCTTGATGACGAAGTTCTTGCTGATGGCGGAGATCTTGCGGGCCGTTGTCACCATCTCATCCGCGTCGTCCAGATGCGGGTCTATCTCCACGGATACCGGGAACTTCTCATAACCCTCGAGCCCTTCTTCCTTTATCCAGTCCGCTATGTCCTGGATGGCCTTAAGGAAGGGCTTGCCGGAATTCATTATGTGTCTGGGATTGGTGGTAACGCCGTCTATCCCGAATGTTGCGTAAGCTTCTTTTATTTCGTCCAGCTTAGCGCTGTCTAAAAAGTATTTCATTATTTCCTCCTGCGCTGCGCGCCGTTATCTTCTGTCTGTGCTGAGCTTAAGTGCGTTATCCCTGTTCCAGAGCTTGTCGTAGGCAAAGCCCGTTACCTTTTCGCAGACCTTCTTCTCCTCTTCCGTCGCGACGGAATCGTCCAGACCCTTGCGCCTTGCGATATCCTTCTTTACGATCTCGAACTCGCGCTTCTTCATGGGGAAGATGACGGTAAATACTATGGCCAGAGCCATCAGTACTATGGGCGCGAATATGTAGATGAGGCCTATGCCGTGCTGCGTCGCGGCGGACTGCCTGGCTCCGGTGTTTGCAAGCACTTCGCTGTAGCCTACCCAGGAGAGCATGAGGCCGATTATCGCGGTGGAAAGCCCGGTAGCTATCTTGCGGATGAAGGTAGCCATCGCCGAGCAAGTGCCTGGGCGGTTGATGGATGTTATCAGCTCGTCCACGTCCGCCATGTCCGCAAGGATGGCGTAGATGGTGGTGGAAGAACCTGCCATGCCCAGTCCTATTATGAAGGAGAGCACCAGTATTATCATGAAGTTGGCGCCTTCGTGGCTGAAGAACAGCAGCGCCAGAGTGGCGGCGATCCTTACGGGGAAGCCCACCAGCAGCGGGAACTTCTTGGAGGTCTTGGCCATTACGAAGCGGAAGATGAAGGTGCCTACGAACTGCGCCAGCAGCAGGACCGCCATCAGATAGGTGAAGCGTCCGCCGCCGTAAGCGTTCAGTACATCGTCCACGTAGTAGACCGCAAGTCCGGTAACGAAGTCCGCCGCGCCCTGGCCGGTAAGGAATATGGCCAGGAACAGCAGGAAGCTGCGGCTCTTATATACGGTAAAGGACTGAACGAAGCTCTGTCCCAGGGTTATCTTTACAACTTCCTTTTCCTTCTCCCAGGTGCCGAAGAACGTCAGCAGTATGGAGATTATAAATATCACGCCGAAGATCAGGGCTACGGTAAGGTACGGGCCGGGCTTGGTGTTGTCCTTGATCAGCACTGTTGGGATGAGGCCGGCGAGTATGGCTCCGAAGGTGGAGAAGATCATGCGCGTGCCGGAGAACTTGCTGCGGACGGTGTAGTCGTCCACCATGTCCGGAAGCAGTCCGTTGTAGGGTACCATTACGATGGTGAAGCCCGTGGAGAACAGCATGTACATCAGCATGTAGAATATGTACTTGGTGGTCATGGAGGCTCCGGCTCCCACGCTTATCCACATCAGTACGAACGTGATGGCGCTTACGATGCTTCCGATCAGTATGTAGAAGCGCTTGGCGCCGAAACGCGACTTAGTGCGGTCGCATACGTTGCCCATTACCGGGTCCGTAACGGCGTCCCAGATCTTGCCGATGAGGGGTATGGTGCCTGCCAGCGCGGGCGGCATGCCCAGCGCCTTGGTAAGGAATACGGTGTAGAAGGTGCTTATCACTACGAACGCGCCTCCGCCGTAGATGTCCGCAAAGCCGTAGCTCATGCGCGACCACAGGCTCTGCTCTCTTTGTTTCTGATCTTTCATTTTTTCCTCCGAAGTGATGATCGTTTATTATTTAAGATCCGTGCGGATCGTTAAAGCATCGTTGTTTGCGGCGTCCTCCGGTCCGGGGCCTTGCCTCTGCAAGTCTAGGACCTTGCGGCGTCCGCCAGTTCCGCGAAACGCTGAATGTCCCCGCGGATGAATACCGGGGGCTTTCCCATGGGCGCGTCCGCGCTTATTACGCCTCCGCCGCAGTAGACCTTTCCTGTGTAGAGGTCCGTCCAGCCCTGCTCTTCTTTAGGCAGGTAAACGTTTCTGGACTCTGCGCCTTTCTTAAGCACCGGCGCCACTAGGATGTCCCTTCCCAGAAGGTACTCCGTCGTTTCCGTATAGGCTGGTTCTTCATCGTAGTGATAGAACAGCGGTCTCATTACGGGCAGGGCCTTTTCCGCGTTATCCTTTACCAGCTGCTTAAGGTAGGGCTTAAGAGCGGTGTGCACGCGCACGGACTTTGCCAGCTGCGCCAGAAGCTCCTCGTCATCGTCGAACTGGACGTTCCTGTCCGGCTGGTTGCCTTCGTGGCTGCGGAAGAGCGGCGAATAAGCGTTCATCTCCTCCCAGCGCATAAGAAGCTCCCTGGACCTTGTCATGTGCATTATGGTGGTGTAACCGCCAACGTCCGAGTGCGTAAGCCCGAAACCGCTCATTGCAAGGGACAGTGTTGCGGGGATAACGGACGGAAGACCGTCATCCACGGACCAGTCCACGTGCTGATCGCCGGTCCACATCATTGCGGAGCTGCCCACGGTGCCTGTATGGCCAGCACGTGTAAAGAAGAACACATCGCTTTCCGCGCCGCATTCCTCCACAGCTTCCTTGTTTAACTGAGCCCAGATGGCCGGCCAGCGGTTGTGCAGAAGCTGCGGATCCTCGCCGGAATGCAGGACGCAGTCCACCGGCAGGTATTCGCCGAAGTCCGCCATCCAGCCGCCCATGCCTATGCCTATCATGTTGTTTTTTATGATGCTCTTGTACCACTCGTAAGCGTCCGGGTTTGTGAAGTCTATCATGGCCGCGGGGAATGTCGTTATTGTTACCAGATAGTCCGCGCCCTGCTTGTCCTTAACGCAGTATCCGCGCTCCGAAGCGTACTTGTAGAGGTCCTTTTCTATGGCAAGGAACGGGTTTATGTAGCCCAGGAAGCGTATGCCGCGGGCCTTCCATTCCTTTATCTTTTCCGGAAGATCGTGATAGAGCTCCTTGTCCTGCTCCCAGTTCCACATTACCTGGTAGCCGAAGCCAGTTCGTCTGCAGCCGCACCAGTCCTGCGACCATATGCCGCACACCTTAACTCCTGCGTTTACAGCCTTTTCTATCTTGCGGTCTATCTCTTCCGGTCCGCGCTGCACCGCCAGGATGGCGCCGTCGTAGACCCAGTCCGGAAGTTCCCTCTGGTGCCCCAGAAGGCCGGCAAGCTTTTGCGAAAGCTTCGGGAAACTGTCCGCGCAGCCTATGTAAAGGACGGGCGGCTGCTGTGTGTAGATCTTTATCTTAGAAGCGTCGCGGAAATCGAACTCGCTGTACGCGCTTACGTCCGCATGCACAAAATACCCGCGTCTGGACGTAAACGTGGGCTGAGCGTAGTAGGACTCGTACTCGGTAAACGCAAGCTTGCGGTCCGGCTTAACGCCCAGCAGCTTTTCGCGTATCATCTTGGCTGAGATGCGCTTGCTGTTCTGGTGCTCCGCAACGAATATCCTTACCAGCTGGCCCTTAAGGTCCAGCTCGGAGTAGGTCTCGCCGCAGCCGTAGATGTGTTCTCCTTCTTCTGCGGGGAAAGTAAGCCAGAAGCGGTCGCATCCGGACCCTTCCGGGCAGATGCAGCTAAGCTTGTAAAGACCCTTCTCCTCCGTAAGACTAAGCCGGAATACGCAGTTTTCGTCCGAGGGCAGGCAGAAAGACATAATAAAACCGCTCTCGTCTTCCGTAATGCCGGTCTTCTTAAGGGCGGTCTTATTGAAAATGCTTTGCTTATACGAAAAACTCCCGCGGCTCATCGCAAAAAGATTCTGACCGTTTCCTACGGAAAGTTCCGCGTTTTTAAGCCTTTCTTTCATGTACATGATCCTCCGGGTCTATTTTTTAACAGACTTAAATTATTATACCATAAATACGCCTCATTTGATACTGAAATATGCAATAAATTAATAAAACAGGCCGGGCCTCTCCGGCACCAAGCCTGTTGACATAAGCTTCGATCTCACGTATTGAAAAACTGTTGTCAGCTTTTCTGCATCTTAGGCAGTATCTTTCCTGCGGTATCTGTCGATAATTTTGGTGATCAACTTTACAACTTGCCCCACAAAAACCGCGGCAACGACTGTTCCCTCTCTGACTACCACGCTTGGACTGACAAAAGAAGAAAAGCCGCCAAGGAAAACCACCTGAAGGATGGCTGCTATCAGTATCATGCCGGTATCGACGGCCGTCTTGCAGTCTCCGAAAGGCTTTCCGCTAACTTCCGCAACGGCCTGGGAAAGACCGTCCGTCGCCATAGGCACCCAGCCCGGCTTTAGATACAGATAGACTCCGGCTCCGATAAGCACCACGCTTATCAACATGTATAAAAGGCGCATCAGATAGCTTGCTGGTACAGGAAACCCGTACATAAGATGTCCGAAAGCTTTCGGGTCCGTTCCGGTAAGATCGATAAGCCAGCCGAAAGCAACTCCGACAAGCACTCCGAGTATGTTTACCAGCCGGAACTTTTTCCTAAGAAGCACAAACTGGAGCAGTATGCAGATCAGCTGGATGATGATGGTTGCTGTTCCGAGCGTTACTCCCCATATCTGCTCAACAGCCCTTGGTATGGAGCTTACCGGCGATATGCCAAGTTTTGTTAATTTGGACAGGTTGATGCCTACTGCTATCAGCAGCATGCCCCCTATGTACTGCGATGTTTTCTTAACTGTTTCCAAAGATCTTAGCTTCCTCCGATCCTCTAAGGACCCTTAGACACCCGCCGGCAAAAGCACCCATTTCGTTCTCTCCGGGAATTATGCTGACCGGAGATATCCAGTCGACCCTATCCTTTATATACGTGGTAAAAAGCTCCGAGTAAGCTATTCCGCCGGTAAGGATGATGCGGTCCACTTTCCCGTTCGCAACTACCGAAAGGCCGGCAATGGCTTTTGCAACATTAAGCGCCATGGCCTCGTATACAAGTTTTGCCCGGCCGTCGCCTTCGAGGATCATTTTTTCCACGTCCCTGGAATCGTTTGTCCCGAACCAGGCAACAAGACCGCCGCCGCCCTTCATGAGTTTTACTATTCCGGATCTTGTAAGTCCGCCCTTAAGGCAAAGGTCCATGAACTGAGTCATGGGGATAAGCCCCGTCCTCTCCGGTGCAAACGGCCCGTCCTCGTCCGTAATGATGTCGGCAATAGTCCCTTTGTCGTGCAGACTTACGGATATGCCGCCGCCGAGATGGGCGACAATGACTGTTAAGTCATTATATTCCAAACCGTTATCCTTGCAATACTTTAAAGCCGCCGCGCGCATGTTAAGATTATGACCCTGCCCTCTTCTTTCGGCAGAAGGAAGGCCTGTTACCTTGCATACCGGATACATCTCGTCCACGGTAACGGCATCGTATATGTAAGACTTTATGCCTTCCTTTTCGGAGATCCTGTATGCGATAAGTGCCCCCAGAAGCGACGGATGCATGTCCTGCGGATCCGTAAGTATCTTATCGGTCATGCTGCGGTCTATCAGATATGCGCCGCTTTTTAAAGGCGCAATGGGGCCGCCCCTGGAGACCACAGCGGTCAGGTCCGCCTCGCACATCCCGTGTTCTCTTAACGCCGCGGTGACCAGCGAATACCTCATGTCAAGCTGGTCGTATATGCTCCCGAAGGCGGAAATGGCTTCTTTGCTGTGTGTTATGCTTTCCTTCCAGATCTCTGTCTCGTCTTCGTAATACGCGATCTTTGTAGATGTAGATCCGGGGTTGATCACAAGGATCCTTTCCATGGCTATTCCTCCAGAGTCTTAAGTCCCTTGGCCACCAGCGCGGCAAGGACGATGGAAGTATACTTTTCGTCGGCATCGGACCCGCGGCTGACCATGGCTATCGGACAGCCGGCTCCGAGTATTATTCCTGCCATCTTTCCGCCAGCGGATATCGTAAACATTTTTCCCATGATGTTGCCGGCCTGGATGTTGGGTGCAACAAGTATGTCGCAGCAGCCCGCACAAGGACTCTTAAACCCCTTCAGATCCGCTATGTCTTTTCTTAGAGCGCAGTCATAGGATATCGGGCCCTCCACGATGCAATTGCGGATCTCTCCACGCTCGTTCATTTCCTTTAACGCCGCGCCGTCAAGCGTTTCCGGCATCTTGGGATTGATCTTCTCCACGCATGCCAGTACTCCAACCTTAGGCGTATCAACCCCCAAAGCGCGCATTGCTGCAACAGTGTTCTCTATTATTGCCTTTTTCTGCATCAGATCAGGATACGCAACCATTCCCCCGTCTACCGCAGCGATCAGTCTGTCATGCGCAGGCACCTCAAAGATCGTAAAATGAGACATCAGCCTGCCTGTGGAAATGCCATTTTCCTTGTTTACAACAGCCTTAAGAAGAACTGCCGTATCCAGCTTTCCTTTAAGAATGCAGTCTGCCTTACCATCTTTTACCAGCTTTACTGCCTTTGATGCCGCCTCCAGCGCATCCGGTTCATCGTAGGTCTCGTAATCATCGGGATCTTTGGCCAGATCTTTTAGTATGCGTCTAATGCCTTCGGCGTCGCCCAAAAGGACAGGTTCTATTACACCTGCCTGTTCCGCGAACACCACCGCCTCGAGCGTATGAGGATCCGCGGCTGCCGCCACGGCCATGCGGGGCCTTGTTTCAAGGCTCTCCGCTAAACTTCTGATATCTTCAAATGATCTAAGTTCCATTTGATGGTCTCCTAATTAAAGTGGGGATTTTTTAGATCCCCACTTGCTACACTAGTTAAACAGCTCTGCTTGTTTAGATGTATACCGGCATTCCTACCAGTCCGCAAAGCGCGAATACGATCAACGGGAATACTATGGATCCGGTAATTACGCATAGTATTCCGGGAAGCATCGGTTCGTTAGTCTTCCACCATCCGTAAGGAGCATTGATCAGCATGAATGTCTGCTGGCCCATTACGAAGAAGAACGTAGCGACGAATATCATCGGAAGCATTACTACGGCCGGGTTGTATCCAAGTCCTACACAGATCGGCGGAACGATAGCAAGGAACATCGGACCGACGGCAGAAGCAGCGTTCACAAGGAAGTTGACTGCGATTCCCGCGATAAGCGCAACGACCATGGAGAATACGAGCGGCGGGAGGCCCTTAAGTACGGGTACAAGCAGCGAGCCGAGGAACTTCGAAGCGCCTGTGGTCGTAATGAGTTTTCCCATGATCGGGATCAGGGACATGGAGAACAGAAGCTCGAAAGGCATCTTGCGCCAGATCTCGCGTGCGTTGCCGGTTCCGATCACCGGAAGGGTGGAAAGGAAGGCCACGATAAGCGGAGCTACGGAAGAGCTCATTCCTCTGAGAAGAAGGAATACCATAAGAACAACGTAGATTATCCACCTTGCTTCGGAGCCGCCGAATTTGCCGAGGCTCTTAAGCTGTTCATCGTAGTATTCTTTCGGAAGTGCGTTGAAGTTTGCGCCCTTTACCTTGCATGCCCAAACATAGAACAGGCAGAAAGGAATTATGCAGACTATGAAGCAAGGAACGCCGTATGCTGCCCACTGAGCGAAAGTAACGGTATAGCCGGAGCTTGTCTGCATCAGCTGCAAAGACATAGAGTTGCCAACGGGGTTTCCGCAGATAAGGACTGTGCCTCCGAACATTGCGCCCATAAGCATTACCAGCATTACTGCCTTGCCGACTTTGCTCTCGCCCGGCTTTTCACCCATGGCAAGGAGCATGTTATTGAGAATGGATCCCATGATGACTATTACAGCCGTGTTAGAAATGAAGGCAGACAGAACCGTGGACATTATTCCAACAGCAATTATCATCTGTACAGGCCTTCTTCCGAATTGCTTAAGTATCAGGAAAGATACTCTCTTTGCAAGAGGAGTGCTCTCAATGCTGACTGCAAGGACCATCATTCCGGTGATCTGCAGAAACATGGACGAGCCTAAAGTGCTTGTAATTCCAGCCGCATCCCATATTTTCAGGAGGAAGCCTCCTATTACTATGAACAGCGTCCTTACAGAAATGCTGACAGGGGCCATGATCAGTACTGCCAGAGTCGCAACAAAGAAGCCGAGGCCCTTCGAGGCAAGCTCACCGTAAGCAGAAAGATCACACATCGAGATAGCGAAATACAGTATTGCCGCTACCGGGATCGTAAGGATAAGTCTTTTTGTTACCGGAACACCCGTAACATTGCCTTCGATGTCGAAGAACTTATCCGGTTTTTTTTCGATCGCATTAGGTTCCATAATATCCTCCTAAAATGGTACTGAACGATTCAGCCTTATACTCTTTTCCGGTGCGAGTACAGGCAGCAGACTAAATGAATTAAGACCGTTTATGTCAACAATGAAGTTGAGCTTTTCGGAACCGAATCTGATCGTAAGAAGGCCCTCATAGTACTCGATCCTGCCTTGGATCCTGCAGTCCGCCTTGTTTAGATTACATTCTTTTCCGTAGATCAGCAACTCACATCGTTTGGCATCTTCTTCAAATTCCCAGACTCCATCCAGGTAATACAGATTCTCAAAACGTCTTCCCAGATCTATTCCGTCCAGACCATCCATAATCTGACTTGTCTGGTAAAAACTTGCTCTGTAGGTAAGTCGTCTGCGGTCAAGATACCGCTCAATTATCAGAGAACGTTCATAATCGCAGATGAAGATCACCGGCGTTCTGTATTTTTTTTCGTAGTTCTGGAAAGTCTTTACGTTTCCCATGGAAGACAGGCAGAACGTGTTGAAACCCGGGCATCTCCATATTCCGTCGAAGTTTCTGACAAATCTCAGGACTACACCATCCGCCTTCCATATGATCCCGTCCGAAAGTTTTGTCACTTTGCCGCTGATACAAAAGCGTCCCTTGGGACCTTCGCTTCCGTCGCGGTCGAAGGTAAAGCTGAGTTCATCACCGCTGAAGCAGCATGCTGACACTGCACCGTAGACCTCGTCCTCTGTTCTCCAGGTGGCTGTTCCGTTGAGGATCCCTACGAAGAACGTTCCGAACTCACTTCCGTCGGAGAAACTGCCTTTTACCGTGAACATGTGATCCAGCCATGGGCGAAGCGATATTATATGCCCGGCATTGGGCCCGCCGACACATTCCAGTCGGTACCCGCCGCTGTATTCAGCAAGCTCGGCGTGATAACGGTTTTTGTTGTTCTGACCGTCGACCGCAACGATCTCGTCGCCTTCGAACATCAGCGTTTGCTTTTGCAGTAATTCTCCTTCCAGGGAAAACCTTTCAAACGCGCCGTCTTTAATTACTACATAGTTGTCCACACCCGGATTGATGAGTCTCTTAGGATCCGCCGTAGCGCATACTTCGCTCCAGATCCCGTTGAAAGAACTTATGTCTACATTCGGAAGAGACTGCGCCGGGGCATACCACCTGTCTGAAAAGCCATACGTACATTCCAGCTTTGAACCATCCACTGGTTCTCTTACGATCTGGCCGTTTATGCTGTTTACACATCCTTTCTCGGTGTTTTCAGCTACATGACTGCGGTCGCCATCGGCCGGTACAGCTTGTCCGAACTCCAGAAGCTTCCATAGATTCTTATAACTGCTGCCCATTCAGACCTCCTTGCTTCATTCAGCGAGCAAACAAAACATTTGATAACTATTTTTCGTTGGTGTATTATTTTTTTGTAAACGAAAGGATCATTCTTATGAGCTGCCCTTACGAAAACAATTCATTCTGCAAAGGTCTGCCGCCTTCGGTAAAACAACAGATGTGCGAACACTGCCGCATCCGGACACTAAACCGCGGTCAGCTTTTAAATGTTAACTACTGGGACGGATCCTTCGTAGTACTTGTCAGAGGACTTCTCATTGCCGGCTACGATGAGACCGGAGATGAGATGTTCGTTACCGGATTTGCCTCTAACGGCGCTATTGTCGGTAATTCCAAAGCGTTTAAAAACCTTAAGACGGATCTTCAGGGGCGCCTCATCAACTGCATTACCAAGTGTACTACTGCAGTCTTTAACGAGGACTTCGTCTACGACCTCTGCAAGACTGATCCGGACCATCAGCTCGGGACATACATCCTTCTCAGCAGTCTAAAGACCTACTGGGTGGAAAAGGAAGACATTACCCGGACCGTTAACGGAAAGGACGCTCGCGCTGCTGTCCGCTTCGTTGTTAAATATTGCAACGACCATCAGATCCCTCAGCTCACCCACGAGCAGATAGCCCTTATGAGCAACCGCGCAAGGCCCACAGTGTCAAAGATCATGCAGGAGCTTTTGCGCAGCGAGCCGGAGCTGTTTACGTTCTGGGGCAAAGCCTAATCTGCCCATATATCCGCTTCTGTCGGTTGCCTGTCTTCCGGCAGTGGCTTTATTATCTTGCATATGTTCAAAAAGTGTCTGAACGTAATGTTTTCAGATTCACCGTTGTTGGCCCACGAACCGCATCCGAGATTTGCAGTAGGCTCTTGTCCGTTTTTTAACTGCTGATTTGCAGCGTTCAGTCCGCTTTGATTTACCAGGATCCTTGTAAGCGGAAGTCTAAGAGCGAATTCCCTGATCCGGTCTTCATCGTTGGAATAGATAACTCCGGCGTGGCCTTTGCCGTCCTTTTCGAGGGCGGTTTTTATTAAACCGTAAACCTCTTCGAACCTGTTGTACGTCCTGAGCGTAAACAGCGGCGCATGCTGACCGGCTAGAACAGGATCGTCATCTTCGTATCTGTCCTGAAGGATCAGGATCGCTCTGGCGCTTTCCGGTACTGTTACCCCGCAAAGGGAAGCAATGAACTGGACGTTTTTTCCGGTACATTTCTTGTTGAAAATTCCACACGGATAAAGCGCTTCTTTTATCTTTTCTGCCTCGGATCCCTGCGCTATGTAGACCGCTTCGGAAGCGATCCACTTAAGCGCCTCGCTTTTTATCTCCTCCGGGATTATCAGGCTCTGGGTACATGCGCAGACTAAAGCGTTGTCGAAATTCGCGCCCTGCGCCGCAGTCCTTACTGCAGTCTCGTAATCTACTCCGCGGTCCACTACGAACTGCAGATTCCCGTGGGCAATGCCGATCGAAGGATGCCCGCTGCTGTATCCTGCTTCTACCGTTTTCGGAGGACCGGCCACTATTACACGGTCGCAGGCGGCCATAAGCATGGTCGACAGATCGTAATCCGGATACTCGATCACCTGAATGATATCTTCTGGTGCTCCCGCCTCAACGGCGGCATCCTTCATTATCCTGATCGTCTCCAGAGACGTCTTAAGCGCTCCGGGGTGTGGTGAAATGATGACAGCGTTTTTACCTTTCAGTATGTATGCTATGTTGAATGCTATGGTGGTGGTAGGATTAGTGCTTGGTACAACAGACGCTACTATGCCTACGGGCTTGGCTATATATATCAGTCCCTTTTCCGGATCCTCATCAATGATCCCCATCGACTTTTTGCCTTTCAGGGCATACCAGATGGCATTTGCAGCCTGGTCGTTCTTTTCAGCCTTTGTTTCCAGCACACCGAAAGTCGTATCCTCTACCGCAAGCCTGGCAAGCGGAAATGCGTTCTTTTTGAGCGCAAGACACGCAGCTTTGATAACGGCGTCCACCTTTTCCTGATCGAAAGACTGGAACTCCTTAAAAGCAACCTTAGCCCTGCTTACAAGCGATTCCACATATTCCTTTTTATCCATGTTGCGTTCCTCCGCTTTCTTCATGTTAATTTTTGCACAACTCATTCGATCCTTCTGTCATGTGAAATACATTTGCTTTGTAATCCAAATTACAAAATTCAGTCAAAACTAAAAGACCCGCCATCACGACAGGTCTTTTATACATAAAAGCATCGTTTTTATTTATCATTCATGCGATCGGATCACTCTGCTGCTCAACCATGATCGCTCGCCGGCTATTCTCAGCGCTGCAGAGCCTTAAGCATCAGGCAGAACACAAGCATTAACGCTATGATCTTGTTCTTTTTCATATGTACTGTTCCTCCCGTAAGGGTATTCCTTGTAGTTTATTTAACAAACAATAATTACACACAATATCGGGCTGTGTGTCCATTATTCCTGCGTTAAACGAGGCGCTTTCAGCCTTCTTTTTACATCTTTAACTTGATATCAAAGGCGGCAGACTATATTCTATTTATATTGCGGAACATGCTTGTGCGGCACGGATCCGAAGCAGAACAAGCCGCACGGCAGTCCGGACCCCGATAACACGTAACGCGCCGAAGACCGGCCAAGGAGAGCCCATGAAGCCCTACGTCCACAAAGTACAGTACTATGAAACAGACATGATGAGCCTCACCCATCACTCCAACTACATCCGCTGGATGGAGGAAGCCCGGATAGACTTCATGGATCAGATGGGGTTTCCATACACGCGCATGGAGAGCGAAGGGATAGTATCCCCGGTGCGATCGCTCAGCTGCTCCTACAAGCGCCCCACCACTTTCGGCGACACCGTAAGCATAGAGGTAAGCGTGGAATCGTTCACAGGCGCCCGCCTTACCCTTGCGTACAAGATGACACGTCAGGACGGCACCGTGATCTGCGAAGCGCAGTCCGAGCACGCCTTCATAAACAGGGAAGGACGCATCGTACGTCTGGACAAGGAACAGCCGGAATTCTGCGAAAAGCTAAAGGCAGCAACGGCAGAGGCGGAGTGACCGGAGGATATCGGGATCCATTCATCTGCAAAGGTGCGGACAGACCTTTTCAAAAAAGGATAAACACTTACATATGACAGTAAAAGAAGGAATCAAAAGATACTTTATATTCTTTATAGGGCTGTTCTTCAACGCCTTCGGCGTGGCGTTCACCACCAAGGCGCTGCTGGGCGCGTCCCCCATAGCGGCGATACCGTACACGCTGTCGCTCATCTTTCCGCGGTTTACGATGGGCAACTACGTAATAGCGTTCAACCTCCTGCTGGTGCTGCTGCAGTGGATCATCCTGCGCGGCAAGGCAAACAAGGCGGTGCTGGCGCTGCAGGTGGTGATGGTGTTCGCTTTCGGGTACTGCACGGACTTTTCCAACTACCTGCTTAGGAACATGATCCCGGGCAGCTACGCAATGAAGCTTGTGCTTCTGGTAATAGGCTGCGGCATACTGGCCGCCGGCGTTTATTTCGAACTGATAGGCGACGTAGTGATGCTGCCGGGCAATGCCTTCCCCAAGGCCGTTGCGGAGAAGCTGAACAAGCCCTACGGCCCCGTGCGCATGTGCTCGGACATTACCATGACGGTGATAGCCGCCATCCTGTGCCTGATCTTCCTTAAGAAGCTGAGCGGCGTACGCGAAGGCACGGTAATTGCCGCGTTCCTTGTAGGCAACATTGTTACGCTTTGGAACAAGCTCTTCGCAAAGCCCAAGGAAGCAATGCAGAAGTGGATAAAAAAGTAGAACACGTTAGCACACATTAAGACAATAAAAAAGACCTGTAATCTACAGGCCTTTTATTATCCGGTCATTTACCGTGGGATCCTGCAACGCATCAATCCTTGACCGCCGGCGCGGGGATCCTGTTTTCGCAGGGGACCCCTACCTGGCACTTGCCGCAGCCGTAGCGCGGCGCGTAGCGGATCTTGGAGTCGTCCATCCATTCGCGGCAGAGCTGCTGGTTCTTGCCGTGCTCCAAAGAAATTGCTTTTGCAGGGCATTTATCGATGCAGGCTCCGCATCTTATGCAGTAATCGTAGATGCCTTTGTAGGGCCTTTCGTCCGGCTGTATGCTCTCCGAAACGATTATGCTTCCGTACCTTCCGGCAACGCCTTTGGAACTGATAAGGCCTCTTGTAAGGCAGAATGTCCCGAGACCGGAAGCGTAGGCAGCGTGGCGCTCGGACCACTTGCTGTTTACATGCACCCCTTCCGGGTCCCCTTCGGCAAGCGGCTCAAAGCGTATTCCGAAGCGCTCGTCCAGAGCCGGCACGCAGGCCTCTGCCCCGAGGCCCTCGAAATACTCTTTTATCTTTTTAGCGTAAGCGCTTATGAAGGTCTGACCTTCTATCCTGGCGTGCAGCCATTCAGGCGATGTGTTCTCCGGATCTGCGCAGTTGGAGGCGCAAACGCGTTCCGTAAACGGAAGAAAGAAGGACACCACGGATCTAGCTCCGGGGAGCCATTCCTCCGGACTCATGAACATGCTGCCTATTACGCTGCTCTTCTTGTACTCTTTGTAGAGCGCGTCGTCCGCGCTGCTTACCCCGAACACAGGCTCCTTAAACATTACCAGCCCGGCGCAGCCTTCCAGGGCCTTATCCTCCGCAACGACGTTGCCTTCGCAGCCGCTGAAGATCTCTGCCAACTTGCGGAACAGTTCGTTTCTTTCTGTGCTCATGATGATCTCCTTTGAACGACGGAGCCTTATTTATACCTCATTATACAACAAACTGCGGCATGTTTCAGCCGCAGCGGTGTTTTGCGCAAGATGTTTTGCCGGCACTGCAGGGTCATCTACTATGCGTTGCTTTGCCGGCGCTTCCGTGCTATTCTGCCAGGACCTGCTTAAGGATGTAGGCCGCAGGGTAGTTCTGCTTAAGCCAGTCGTCGCTGTGATCGCCCTGTTGTTTAAGCGCCATGTCCTTCCAAGCGTCGAAGTATTCCTGCGGAGTTGCCACAAGGTCCAGCAGAAGCTCCGGCGAAAGCTCGTCCAGGACCGTGCGCATCAGCACTCCGTGAAGGCCATTCTCCGGCGTTCCGTGCTTTTCCGCATCCAGGAACACTTTAAATATGTATCGCAGCGTTTTTTCCTTGTTCTCCAGCAGTTTCTTGTGCTCCGCCTCGTGAGCGGCAAGGTAGTCGCTGCTTGCGGAAGAAGTTGCGGGAGAGGACATTATAATGCTGAACAGTTCGTGGGTGGAGACCATGTCTGATGGATCGCCCTTAAAGAGCATCTCGCGGACCATGGCTTTATACCCGGGGGTACTGATGTCCGGGCCGAAGTAGCTGGAATAGACCTGCCTGATAGGGATGACCGCTATGTTCTCCTCCGGAATGTCGTAGGTAGAGAGGATGGCGCGCATGTCGGCCGCGGAGACGCCCTTTAAAGCCGCAAGCTCCGTGGCTTCTTTGGAGCGGTTGGTTCCGGGCAGAACGCCCCACGAATAATCGCTGGCAGCCATCTGCCAGACGTAAACTTCCAGACCTTTAAAAGTGTCCAGGCCGAAATACTCAGGATACCGCGACTTAAGGGATTCCAGCACCTTCGGATCCACTTTATCCTGCGCGGAGTTGTTCTGTTTTCCGGAAAATGCTCCGGCAGCAAGGCACGCTCCTAAGGCTATGCAAACAGCTACGGCCGCTATTATAAGGATCCTCCGTTTTGCCATTTC
>JAEEGL014895798.1_pt1 | contig 22984 bp, 18 predicted proteins | sample 9134231 | NCBI WGS metagenome assembly JAEEGL01 (sample SAMN16246548, study PRJNA631951) | gut metagenome | biome: gut microbiome; feature: rumen; material: fiber-attached | host: Bos | place: Iran: Karaj | collected 2018-10
TATTCAATATACCTTTTTTTTCTATCCAAAATTATTTTGTCAATATACTTCAGATTCAGCAGTCCCATAATTGCACTAAACTCATTCATCTTTGCATTAGCACCAACTGATGCAACTAACTCTTCGCTTCTAATCCCAAAATTTTTAAGATCCTTCAGTCTTTCGTATTTCTCATGATTCTTACAAACTACAGCTCCTCCTTCAATTGTGTTATAAACCTTTGTAGCATGAAAACTGAAAATAGCAGCATCGCCATAGTTTCCAATTCCTACACCTCTATATTTTTCTCCAAAGGCATGTGCAGCATCATAAATAACTTTCAAGTTGTACTTATCTGCTATTCTATGTATCTCCTCCACATTACAAATATTTCCATACACATGGACTGGCAATATAGCTACCGTTTTTTCCGATATCAATTCTTCTATTTTGTTCTCATCTATAGTTCCATCAGTTACTTTGACATCACAAAAAACAGGCTCTAACCTGTTACGAACTATTGCGTGGGTAGTAGAAATGAATGTGAATGGTGTTGTAATCACCTCACTTCCTTCAGGAAAATCATATGACTGTATGGCTAATTCCAGCGCCATATGCCCATTCACTGTAAGTGAGATCTCTGGAACATCAAGAAAACTTGCCAATTTCTCTTCGAGTTCTCTATGATATCTCCCCATATTAGTTAGCCAATGACTATCCCATAATGGTTTGATAGCCTCTATATATTCATCATAAGGAGGCATCGTTGATTTGGTAACATAAATATCTCCCTGTTTATGCATTCCCGCTCCTCGATTCTTTTTTGAGTTCTTCGCAGTGTACTATCAGTAAAACAGATTATCAAAAGCTCAAATGATATCACCCCAGTAATCTTTCCAAAACGGAGCAACATAATGATAGAAATTATCCTCGAGAAGTCTGCCAACTTCTTTCCGAAGAGTCAAACCAACCCCCACAATTATACCTGTATTTTCTCTATTAAAAGGATAATCATATATCGACCATATAGGCTTCTCATTATATACTTCTGATGTCTTCTTTGAAACAAGATAGCCAATAAATCTTTCTTGTAAATTATGATTTTTAATCACATTGAAAGCCCCGCCTGAGTAATCTCCAGTTCCAAATATCAATATATTTTCGCATCCCTTAAGCATAGCCATTTCATCCAGGGTTAATCCGGATCCTTCGCGATATATATGGTGTACTACTCTTAGCTTGTCAACATAAATAGCATATTTATCGCCAAGTTCTTTTATAACTTCTTGGCATACCCCTTCCCATTTATCATATGAAAGATTGCTCTCATGCCAGGCAGAATAATATAGCTTTCTATTTAGTCTCTCTACATATGCAGCTTTGTAATTTCCAGATAATCTATAGCACTCTTCCAAAAAGTTAAACACTATCAATGTACTTTTTAGGAACTCTCTGTTACTCCCCAAGGTCCTAGCACTCCAAGATCCCTCTGTACAGCACCGATATACTGACATCACTCTATCTATGTAATGTATTTTTCCACGCATAGAAGAGTATATTAGAGTCGCCAAATCACTGCTATCCGCCTTAGGAAAATCACCATACCTTGCCCCTAAATATAATTCTCTCCTTAACACATAAGAACTTGTTCTTGGGATACGAATAACCGGAGCAATAATCTCCTCCGGAGGGATATCACAATCATGGTCATATAAAGAAAAAGTTGTATGGGTTCCTTTAAGAATATCTACCCATTCAGAGGCATGACAGCACAACATGGTGTCCGGATGACTTTCAAGATAATTCACCTGAATTTGGAGTTTATTATCGTCCGTCCAATAATCGTCTCCCTCGCATGTAGCTACATATTTACCAGTTATAAACTTTGTGTCTAATTCATGCATCAGCTGTCGTCTGCCCTCAGTTTTATACGTGTTAACAGGCGAAATATAAAGTCTAAATAATTCTGGATATCTTTCTGCATAATCCATCAGAATCTCAGATGATCCATCTGTAGAAGCATCATCATACACGTAGATGTCATATTTGAAATTTGTTTTTTGATTAATGAATCCATCCAAAGCATCTTTCAGATACTTCGCATGATTATATACAAGGCACTTTATTGTCAACAATGGTCTTTCCAAGTTGAATTCCTCCGTTAGTTATTGAACTGTTGTCTTATTGTGAAGATGCAATGCGACATTTCCCGGAAGTTTATTATAGTTTTCACCATATCTGGATATAATACATCCGACAGGATTAGCGGGAACATAGAACGACTGCCCCTCATAATCAACCATCTTTAACGGAAAAATATCTTTTCGGTAGTACCAGTCTTTATTTGCCCCATTAAAGTACGTATCCCAGCAGTCTACACTGGTATGTAATAGTTCGCCTCCATCTTCTCTATATTTCTCATCTTCCGCAAAGGCTATCTCCAATAAAGCTCTTTGCTCTTCGCATGTAAAGCATCCAACTCCCTGACGAACAATTCCATCAAGAAACATATTGTGATCCGAAAATACTACATCACCTGAATATTCATCAAAAGGATCTATGTCCACGCAAGGGCACAAAGTCCAATGCTCTTCTGAACAAATAATAGCTCTTAATCTAAATGGAGTTTTCAGGATGAGCATTTCGCCAGGATGTTCTTGTATTAGTGAATCTACCCACTTATCAATATCCCGCATATCATATCTTCCGTCATATTCGAACAGGATATTATCTTCCTTGCCTTGAAGAATCAGTTCATCATATTCTTTTCTGATCAATCCGAAATCCAGGTCATCATCCCAGGGTATGAATCCATTATGTCGAACATATCCAAGTAGATTACCACATATTAAAAATGGCTTAACATTTATCCGGGCTGAATACTCAGTTATCCTTTTTCCTAGTACTAATAGTTTCTCCTGGTAGTCACGAATCCCGCCCGTATCCGGCAACAGACTACCCGCATCAATATGATTTACCAAAAATCTGACCTGGGTGAGGCGGATCTCATTCTCAAAAACAAGGCTTCTTGCATAGAGAAGATAATCATTTTCTTCTATCAATAATTCCTTTAGTTCAGTGATTGGAATACTCTCGATATCCTTATAGAACAGATACCTGATAAATGAATTCTCTCTTAATTGTTTTGCTATCTGAACAGCCGAATCGGTTGCTGTCATAACAATAATGACTGTATCAGACGTAAAATAAGGAATCGCTTTTTCATAAGGGGAAAAGACAGGTTTACCACAAAATGTCGATTCCTCTCTCCAGCGCATTCCGTTGTCAATAAATGCATACACATACTCTGACAAATTGTTTTCTGTCAGATAATTCATATAAAACCTGCTGTATCGATTGGCACCAAATAAAAAGAGTCTCATGATAGAAGTACGCCTCCTCTATAACAGTTCCTCATCCTTACGCAAAGTTATCGGCACATCATATTTCCGGCAAATCTCAGCAAGTCTGCACTCATCGCCATAGTACTCATCACAAATAGACAAGATAGTCCAAAGCATGTCTGATGTGGGGTTGTCATCAAAAATGACATTCTTCATTTCCCCTATTTGTTCTATCAATTTGCAATAATCCTGGTACATCTCTAAATTGCATTTAGACATGAACCCCTTAAGACCCGCCGGTACAAAAACAAATATGACGATATCTCTGCATTCTTCCTGACTTTGTAAATACGAATTAATGTGCTTTATCCCGTCCTTACCACCATTAATAATATCGGTAGCTGACAATCCATAAATAATGATTTTTTTAAGATTTCCGTCATCCTTCAGTAGCCACGTTCTTATTTCTCCGGGAATCATTTCAACAGTAGGAGTTCTCAACGGTGCATCCGGCATTATCTCACCGGTATCGCCTCCAACCAATACCCTTACCTCATTTCTGAAAAAAGGATAATCATGCGAAGCATAATCACGTATTGGTTTCATATAGTCTTTTCCAAATTTAGATTCCAATACCTTGATATAGTCTTTGGGAACCATGACTGACGTAAATTCAAAGGGCAATTCAACGCCAGACTCCTGCCATTCCTTACGTTTTCTCGGCGGTTTTATTCGCCCCGGCCAGAAATATGTAAAATACTCTATTCCATCTGCATCCTCGCTTTTACACATCTGCGCAATTTTATCTGCAATAATACAGATCTGATGTCTCAATTTACCATCCGGATCAATTGTCATAGGCTCATCATGATGCATTTCCATGAGCTTTGACAATTCCTGGCAACGGTCAACAATATCCTGAACATATTTATGCTTCATGTACTCTGACCGCCTCAATTCCCTCAACGAAATTGTTCTTCCCCCAAACAAAGCCTTCTCAACGTGATTCAGCTCATGCATAAGCTTATATGCAAAGCTAAACATGTGTATTTGTATCCCAAGAGCCTCCTCATCTCTGGGGACATAATCCCATGGGAATATATCCACATAACATATAAACGGACATCCGTGATATCGATCTGTCCGCTTATCATCCCAACTCAGGGTGTCAGCTTTATGAGTGACAACAGCACTTATATTCATGTATGTATCAGAATTGTAAACAGACCTGAAAACAAGCCCTTCATCGAGCTCATCTGCATGTTCCATGAATTTCATGTAGTCACTTCTCGGCATACTGATATCCAGATCGTCATCCCACGGAATATATCCACGATGTCTTACAGCTCCAAGTAGTGTTCCATAGTCTGCAAAATATCTAAGGCAATATTTTTCGCACAGTCTTTTTATAGAATCCAATATATCAAGTTGTGCTGCCCACGAACGCTTCATAATCTCGCTTACAAGATATCCGTCCCGTGTCTCTTCCTGAAAAAAAGCTTTTGGAATATCTAACATAACACCCTCCGTATAATACATTTATTATACCATACGATAATGTGGTATTATTAAAATGCAATCGTTTTATTGATAATATGGAGATGTCAGAGCATGCAAAATCTTACCTTTTCAAATGAGTTTTTCTATGACGAAGTCAGGGATGGATTCTATATACCGGAGATCATGAAGCGCTATTGGGCCGCAGAGCTTGAAGTTCTAAAGGTACTGGATGATATATGCATCAAATACAATATAAAGTGGTTTGCAAACTATGGAACACTGCTAGGAGCAGTAAGACATAAGGGATTCATTCCCTGGGACGATGATATAGACATTACAATGCTTCGCAGCGACTATGACCGTTTCTTTCAAATTGTTGAAAAAGAGCTTCCTGAAGGCTACTGTATTCTGACCACCGAAGCACAGAAAGAGTATGCATATCCATTTGGAAGAATAACTAACAGTCACTCCATAGACCTTAGCCCGGAACATCTAAAAAAGTTCCACGGCTGTCCATACGTCGTTGGAATAGATATCTATCCTTATGACAATATATTTGACGATGAAAAGCTTGAAGAAGAAAGAGGCAAAAGAGGTTCCGATATCTTTAAAGCATTAAAAATGCTGACAGTCAAAAATAGTAGAAACACTGAACTCCATGCTCTTATTCAAGAAATTGAAAAAGACAATCATATTTCTTTTAACAAAACCACTCCCCTTAATAATCAATTGGCACATCTACTTGAGTCATTAAGTATCGAAGCCAATGCCAAAGCATCAAATGAGATAGGCCTTATTTACTCATGGATTCGATATCATTCTTATAAATTTCCAGCCGGTTTGTTCGATGAGCTCATTGAAATGCCTTTTGAAAGCACTACTGTTCCTATTCCCAAGAGATATGATGAAACGCTGAGATTACTCTTTAAAGATTATATGAAGCCGGTTATGAAAAAATGTCAGCATAATTATCCTGTCTTTAAAGAACAGGAGAATATTTATAAAAAACTTCGTGGATCAAATCCATTTCATTATACAATCAAACCGGACGCGCTCCAGCCAAAGCGCACTGTACCAGTTCCATCAGCCTCCGGTGGCAAAGACATCCTGTTTCTCCCATGCAGAATTGAATGGTGGGATACAATGAAACCTGTCTTTGATGCTGCTTTAGCCAATGAAAAAAATAATGTCAGCATAGTTCCAATACCGCATTTTGACTGTGATTATCTGGCTAATATTGGACAGGTACACAACAATGCAACTGACTTTACAAGGTTACATGATATACAAAAATATATAACTTCCTTTGAAGAATATGGATTAGGAAAAAGACGACCTGATGTGATAGTAATTCAGGTCCCTTTTGATGCCTACAGCTACTCTATCACTACTCCGGAAATACTATACTCAGACAATCTCTTAAGATTTACTGATGAACTGGCATACGTTCCCTGTTTTGATACCGCAATCCCCGAGTCTGATAATAGTCGAATAACTGCTACTCTGGAGTATCTAATAGAGCAACCGGCCGTTGTATATGCTGATCGAGTTATACTGAAACACGAAAAGATAAAAGAGACATATTTAAACACACTTATTTCTCTTACCTCATCCAGACATAAGGAATACTGGGAAAATAAGCTCTGCGTTCTTTCTGAAGTTGAATGGTGTAACACTTAGTTCATTATACTATCAGCATATTTTGTGTTTCTAAATGATCTTCATATCTCAAAATCGCCCAGATCATAATCAGAAACCAACATTTTGGCACATCTTTTCTCAACAGGAGGGAGTTTCATGTAATCATCATACATATATCTGAGAAAGGCATCATAATCCCTTATTCCATCAAGTTTATATCCCTCAAAATCATATCTTTTAATCTGTTTAAACCATATCTTGGGCATTCCAAATCTGGTCTTTATTGGGTTCTTAGCATACAAAGTTCCAAATGACGGAAACAAAAGGACCCTAACCCTGTTATTGGTCCGGTTGTTACTCTTGTCTGTAATATGTTGCATCTTATCGAAAACAAAATCCGGAGAAATTTTCGATAACAATGTGTAAATCCACTTTTGAACAAAATTACTTTCTGTAGCAACCCTGCCCACTTCAGAATAGAGTATTTTTCTCCAAAAGAAACACTCCATATCATTAAGCATCTGACCAATCACCGTAACAGGGATATCATCGAGAGGAAATATATCAACATATACTCCGGTCTTACCGCCTATATGCTCCTGACCGAATCTTATATATTTTGTACCGGTTCGACGCAGCTTCCCATATCCCCACCTATACTCATTATCGGTTGAATGGTCCTGAAAGAAGCAAATAGACTGATCTAATTTATGTGCCACCTTCTTAAATTTTTCATACTCTTCCCGAAGCATGGCAATATCAGCATCATCGTCCCACGGAATGTATCCCTTATGTCTTACAGCTCCAAGCAGTGTCCCACAGCAAATTACATAGTGAATGTTTTCCTGCTTACATATCCGATCAAACTCTACAAGCATCCCCAGTTGAAGAAGCTGCATGCGCCGTAATTCCTCGGGCGATAATTCCTTAATGCTACTCTGGTCACTCATTATTTACCTCTTAATCCCGACATATGGTCATTAGACCATACCGCCTCACTATTGTTATTCTGATAATTAATTGTAGCACATTTTGTATTAGCGTTTCTTCACAAAACCTCTTAATCGTAATAAAATAATTGTAATAACAATACCGAGGGAGCATATATGATTTCTATTCCTGATGATTTTTGGAAAGAAGAATGTAGAGACGGCTTTTATGTATCTGAAGTCATGAAGAAGAGTTGGGCAGTACAGCTTACTCTTCTCAATGAGATGCTTGAAATCGCAGATAAACATAACATTAAACTCTGGATGAACTACGGAACTTTATTGGGTGCTGTGAGACATCATGGCTACATCCCATGGGATGACGATATAGATACAGCTGTCCTGCGCAAAGACTACGTTCCTCTCCTGAATTATCTTAAGGAGGAACTCCCTTCATACCGAGTTGTTGGCAGTTTCTATACGACAAAAAATTACCCCAGACCGGGCGCTGTCATTTCCACCCGCGCCAACATCGATATCGGCAACAGCCCCTTAGAGACAAAAATCACAAAATTAGAATATGGTTTCCCCTGCAGCAGTTGGGTAGATATCTTTCCTTTAGACTATATTCCATCTGACCCAAATCGATGGCAACTCATACGAAATCTATATACTATAGCATTCGGCCTTGCCCGGGACATGAATTCCTTTATCGCAAAAGGAGATTTTGAAGAGACCTTATCGCAACTTGAAAGCTTTACAAATACAAAAATTAAAAGAGACGAAAATATTGTCCACTCATTGTGGATGCTTGCTGAAAAAATAGCATCTATGACAACTTGGAAAGAAGCACGTAAGGTCGGATGGTATGCAGGACGCCTTCATCGAAATAACAAGGACATGCTACCACTTTCCGCGCTTTCCAAATTCATACAAGCAGATTTTGAAATGATCAAAGTACCAATACCTGCCGGTTATGACCAAATCCTGAAGATTGAATTCGGAGAGAATTATATGACTCCTATAAGGGCCCGTGCGAGCCATGATTATCCCCATTTCAAGAATCAGGAACGTGGCATGTTGGCTTTCAATAAAATTGGGCAGTTAGGGGATATCTTATAAATGAGAAAAGTTGTCTTTTTACCTATTCACCCTAATATGTGGGAGGGCTTTGAAACCATATGGGAAAAGGAAATAAGTGATTCGGATACCGATGTCAAAGTAATCCCAATCTCCACATATCAGGTAGGCTACCAGAAAAAAATATATGATGCAGAATATATAACCACCGGCTATCCCAAAAACGTAGAGATATGCGGTATGGATGATTATGACCTCGCTTCAGAGCGCCCTGACACTATTTATATTCAGAATATTCAGGATCTTGATAATCCAATATTTACAGTTCACCCTGACTATCACACTCCAAAACTGCGTCTTTATACAAATAATCTGGTATACATTCCATATAATTGTATGGGAGAAATATCTCCGGATTACAACCACATCAAGCAGGTCTACGGCAAACTCCTCACTCCTCCCGGAATAAAGAATGTGGACAAGATCATTCTCCATTCGGAAAACATAAAAACCATATATCTGATCCTTCTTGCTGAATATGATGACGAGCTTCGTCAGCAATGGGATCAGAAGATTACATGTGAGAATTATCCCAGAATAGAGATTTTGAAAAAATACACTAAAGACACCGTTCTATATCCAGCCACTTGGAACAGACATCTTTTCGATAAAAATGGTGAAAGAAAAGAAACTGTTCTATTTGTCACCTCTATCTTTGGTGTTCTTGAATTTAACAGATCCCATTTCAGAGCAGCAAGAAAGATTCTTGAAGAATATCTTGAAAAGAAAGACCGGATTGCTCTCATCTGGCGCCCCCACAAATATCTGCCTGAAATAATAATGAAATTACGCCCCGAACTCTTTGATGACTTCAGGGCGCTGTTGGAGTTCTATATTGGAAATGATATAGGAGTTTTTGACGAGACTCCCACTCCTACTCCTGCCATTATTTTAAGCGACAGATACATTGGCGACGAATGCGCCGTTAAGGAACTGTTTAAGAGTACCGGAAAGACAATAGTTCCAAATGAACTAAACTGATCAATCTGTCTCTAATAAAACCTTTATCCTGTCCTCATATCTGAAATCGCGCCTTATCTTCGCTTTTCCTGCCTCAGCTATCACTCTGCGCAGGTCATCGTTTGCGAGGTAAAAATCCGCTTTCTGCATGGCGTCTTCCAGGGATGAATACATAACACATTCCTCTCCGTCAACAAAATACTCATATAATTCGGGCTGGTATGACGACAAAAGAAATCCACCGGCCCCCATGACATCCAACGCTCTCAGTGGAATTCCGGACTTGTTGGCCTTTATTACAGGACAGAGATTTATTTTGCTCGCCCTGAATACCTGAGGCATCTCCTCCAGATAGCTTACAGGCCCACAGAATTCCACATTCGGGATCATGTTCTTTTCCTCATCACTAAGTTCATACGTATAAAGCTTAACCAAATGTCTTCTTGAGAGTATTCTGAGCAAAGTCATCCTCTCTACATTTGTGATATAGGATATAACGGCCCAGGCCAATTCCTTTCTACTGATCTGAATAGCACTCTCAGAAAGGCTCTTGTATCTTTTTCTGACACTCTCAGCAAAAGCCTCAGTAATCAGATCATCAATCATGTACGCCCCGTAGATCTGCATCTGAGCTCGTGTCACAGCATCTATGTATCCCTTCTGATAATCATCCATGTGACTCATGAACGCAGGAAGCATGGATTGATAAAGCTTTCCCACAAAGGAAATCTCACTCTCAAATCTGCAGTAATCAGTCTGAAGTGAATCAAGCCTCTCCATATTGACTGCCAGTGGCAAATAATATACATTATCCAGCCCCAGCATCTTATAATCCTCGTAGTCTGCCCTAGAGAAAAAGAATATCCTGTTGCAGGAGTATTCCATACACTCCGGTGTCGGTAAATTGGGAGGGCTGTCAAAAAACCATGAGACATACTTTATTCCGCGTCTGTTACATACACTGGATACGACCGGCCAGAAGTTTGTTGTAAGTACAAGATCATAACTTCCAGCATCGAGATCAGCCTCCATCTTCCTAGTGAACGCTTCATCGTAATACTTGTCCACTTCAGTTCTGTAGGGCACATTATTGCATTTATTTCCGAACTTTTTCAGATAATAAATAAGATCATATTGTATATATGAATTCAAAAAATCATATAAGAGAATATTCATATCCAAATCCTTTAACTATTTATTATATCTGCCGGTGTTATAATTCGTCATCCCATCTGAATCTTCATCCCAGACTTCCTTATAACCCTCGTGATACTCCTTCTGAGCTTCTTCAAGCATCTGACGGGGAGTGAGTTTTTTCTGAAATCTCGGATTGTCAAAGAGGTTTGCGTTATCCGAGCGGACAGAATGACCTTTCTCAAAGGAGATTGAATAAAAGTCCTTTGCAAGCCATGCAAAATCTCTGTCAGAGATTGTATCAACAGAAAAGAATTCTCCACCAAGTCTGAAAGAGTGCCAGTCTCTGAACAGATACATATCGGGATAATTGGCCGTCACATAAGTACCATAGGTCTCAAACTCACTAAATGCCGAACTCTGAATCTTATCTGCAGGAATGGCATTAATTATCTTTTCCCAGAATCGGGTTCCCGGAATGGCATCATTGCTCTCTATTTCTTGGATGAGTTTTCTCATGATATCTGTTCTAAACAGCATATGTTCTGAGATGAAAGATTTTTTGATCAGCTTCTTGTAACCGGGCAAAAGAATTTCCAGAGTCTCAAAGTATTCAGGATGGAATTCATGTTTGAGATCAAAGAAAGGTTTACCCGTCTCTTCATCAAACATCTCAAGTTCCTTGCAAAGGATCGTATCACCATCCCATGCCATGTAATACTTATCCCTGCATATGTTCGCATATTGCATTTTCAAAAACTGCTGATAATACCAGCCGGTGATGCCCCTAGGGAGTTCACGTCCGGCAAGTATCCCTGACATTTTTGTCCTTATTACTTCATGAACTTCATCAAAAGGAATAACACTATTTTCGTCTATCGCGGATACTTTTCCCTTTAGGGCAACATCTTCTCCAACAATTCTTCCTACTTCTTTGGACCCCACAAAGCAAATCTCACCATATTTTATGCCATCTGCAAGTCTGGGATAGAGCTTTAGCAGTCTCTGGCAGTCAGCCGGAGTTATAACGACAAGTGTTTTGAATGACGGTTGCTCTACATTAATAACGTCAGAATCCAATATATCAGCGTTCAACGTTTCGGGTACGGCTTTATGCTCCTTATTCCTTATGATATGCTGTATTTCTCTTTCCTCATTAAAGACGGGAATATCCACACCTGACAACACTTTCACACCGAACATGTCTGCCAGATCGATCATCTTCACTGTATCACTGTTGCGATTAGTAATAAAAAAGTCTGACTGACTAAGCAGGCCCCTGATATCCTCATCTGTTCCCTCAAACAGGTTGACGAAACAGTCTACATCCTTGTATCTGTCAAACAGAATGTTTAGAATCTCCAGCTTATCCTCCAGGAATTCATCCTGTCGCACAAACAGAAGCAGCTCATTTTTTGTTCCTGCATGAGCTTTGGTAAAAGCATCGATAACATGGGGATAGGTGGGATAATCCTGCTCATAATCAGGAATATATAAGAATCTCTTTCCTTCGTTTCCCCGCTCCGGAATACAGGGTATCTCCACCAATTTTTCTACGTTTATTTCCCTTTGCACCTCATCCCTATGGTTATTAATAAAGGTATCTATGTCTCCATACAGACTATCTGCATTTGCTCTGACTTTCGCTTCATCCCAGTTCCACCAGCGTATTTTATTCAGTGCTTCTATCTGTTCCTTAGTAAAGCGATATCCGATCACAGTTGCCGGATTGCCGGCAACAACAACAAAAGGCGGTACATCTCTGGTAACAACAGATCCAGCTGCAACAACAGCGCCATTTCCTATTGTAATGCCGCTCATTATAGTTGATCCCTCTCCGATCCAACAGTCATTCATGATCACCAGTTGACCTTTTCTCCTGATAAATTCAGGCCTTGGGTATTTTGTTCCGCTTATGCGTCCCTGGCATACCCTCCTGTAATCGTGGTTCTGATCAATCATAAGGATAGTGTCCCTGGCAATTGATGTGTACCTTCCGATATGTACGTTACACACGAGCCGGTCATCAGCATTCAGCTCCATGAAGGAATCTATTACATAGCTGTCTCTGTCTATTGTAAACAGCGGAAACTCAAGATTCTCATCCTGTCCCCTCACTGTTGACATCGCCTGATATATCTTCTTTATGCTGCACTCTTCAATCGCGATTTTTATTTTCATGTATCTGCCTCTTTTACCATCTTAGAAAAGTAATGTGTATCTATTTTGCCAATAATTCCTGGGCCTGCTCCAATATTTTCATAACTCTCAGGGAAGGCTCGGGCCCCGACAGAGACTGCTGCCCTGATGTTATGGCTCCTGCGAAGGCTTCCAGGCTGTTCTTAAGGGCATCCTCAAATTCAAGTCTTGGGATATAGATATCTCCGATTCTTGTCTTGAATTCGTACTCTCCGTACACTTTCCCCTGCATTACGTCTATTCCACTGTCATAGATAGTTAACTTGTCACTGGCCACATCATCAAAAATGACCATCTTTTTTGTACCAGCAACAACGCTTTTTCTCACTTTCACAGGAGAAATCCAACTGGAATTGATGTTTATGAGTGTCTCTCCCATCTTCATATTCAGGTATGTTATGGTCTCCTGTTCGCCGAAAAACTTACTACCATAGGCACTCATTTTATCCGGTACAAGTCCTCCCAGAAGATAATCCGTCACAGCCATATCGTGTACCGCAAGATCCAACATTGCATTGATATCCCTGCGGATTGGTCCCAGGTTTACCCTTGAAATATCAATATACATAATATCCCCAAGATCGCCTCTGTCTATCATACCTTTGATATATCGAATCACATGGTTGTATACCATCAGGTGGTCACAGTGAAGTATTACATTCTGTCTCAACGCCTCATCACACAGCTCCCGGGCTTCCTTCACCGATCTGGCAAGAGGTTTTTCTATAAAGACATGTTTCCCCACCTTCAAGGCATTCATTGCTATATCATAGCTATATTGAGTTTGGGTACAGATGGCCACTGCATCCACATCTTTAATATGTTTTTTGTAATCATTGGTAACCTTGATCTGGGGATAGTCACGCTGTGCATATATACATTTCCCGGCATCTTCATCTGCCAGATAAGCAAACTCAAATCCATCAGAAGCATGTAGCTTCTTGGCCACATTGTTGCCCCAGTATCCATATCCTATCTGCATTATCTTAATCATCTTTGAGCAGCTCTCCATCTTTAAGAAGGTACTTATCTCCACATATATCACACATGAGATTCTCATTAAGTTTTGCGCCACATCTGCACACCCATCCAGCATGCCTTGCAGGATTTCCCATACATAAAGAATGTGGTACCACATCTCTCGTTACAACACTCCCGGCGGCAACCATTGCATATTCTCCAATAGTAACTCCGCACACTATAACTGCACCGGCACCTATCGAGGCACCTTTTTTCACAGTCGTTTTTGTCACCTTCCAGTCAGCTTTAAAAGCACGAGGATACATGTCGTTGGTAAAGGTCATGGAAGGTCCAAGAAAAACATCATCCTCTACAATAACGCCTCTGTACACATTCACCCGGTTTTGGATTTTCACATTTGAACCTATGCTGACCCCTGCATCTAGATAAACATCCTTGGATACGATGCAGTTTTCACCAACGGATACATCTTCCCTGATCTGAGCGCCGTTCCAGATTTTTGTGTTTTTTCCTATATATGCCTTATCACTTACTTCTGCAGTTGGATGTATAAAAACATCTTCCATGACTACCCCTCATCTAAAATAGTCTCTAATTGTCCCGATGATATACTTAACCTCATCATCGCTAAGTTCCGGGAATATTGGCAGACAAACAGACCTGTCACATACACTTTCCGCCACAGGCAGATTTCCTTTTTGATAACCAAGGTTAAGAAAAACCTTCTGAAGATGAAGTGGTACTGGATAGAAAGCCCCTGTTCCTATCCCTTTACTCTTCAAATACTCTGCAAACATGTCCTTCTCATCAACCAGTATCGCAAACTGATGCCAACAAGATATGTGTTCTGAATCCACTTTCTGGGGGATTACTACAGGGAGCCCCTCAAGTCCCTCCTTATACATGCCGGCAATATCTGCCCGTCTCTTATTCTTCTTACCCAGAGTCCCCAACTTAACGTTCAGCACTGCTGCCTGCATGCTGTCTAGCCTCGAGTTCCCTCCGACTATAAAGTTGTAGTATTTACAGGGATCATACAAACCATCATCTGACTGACTTATGTTTTCCAGTTCCCTGACGCAATCCCCTGTGCGGTACTTCATAGCCAGTGCTGCAGTATGGCCCGCACCATGGCTCTTGAGTGCCTTTGCATAAGTAGCCAGCTCATCATCATCAGTAGTGATCATACCGCCATCCCCAAATCCACCAAGATTCTTTGTGGGATAGAAGGAAAAACATCCCATGTCGCCCAGTGTTCCTGCTTTTTTCCCCTTATACTCAGCACCAATTGCCTGGCAAGCATCCTCTATTACCGAGATTCCATTCTTTTCCGCAATGTCATTGATCTCATCCATATCAGCCGGCATTCCAAAAATATGTACCGGAAGTATAGCTTTGGTCCTTTCATTGATTCTGGACGGCATCATTGTAGGATCTATATTAAGAGACTTATCCTGAATATCTACGAAAACAGGAGTTGCCCCAATCTGTGCGATTGCTTCGGCTGTGGCGTAAAAGGTAAAGGGCGTTGTAATAATTTCATCACCACGGTCTACACCAACAGCCTGAAGGGCGATTCTCAAGGCGTCGGTCCCACTGTTACAGGTAACAACATGTTTTACATTGAGGTATTCTGATAGTTCTCTCTCTAGTTCTTTTACCGCATCACCCTCAACATACTTTGTAGAACGCATAACCTCAAGCACAGCTCTCTCAACGTCATCTGCTAACTCTTTATACTGTCTTTTAAGATCAAAAAAAGGAATTGTCATTGTAAACTCACCAGTTCAGTCACTTTTCTTTTCGCTGTAAAATCTGTTCTACACTTAATACATCTTCTGGCGTATCAATATCAACGCTATGCGATTTTTCCATCACAAAACCAACGGTATTATCGTTGAAGCTCGTATTGGAATCTATTTCATTTACCAGGTTGATATATATGGCACCATTGACCCTGTAAAATTTTTCAAAATCCTGTCTTCTAACAGTACTGGGCCTATCAAGAATGGGAACAGCCATATTGTTCTCAAGCCTTCTTATAAGTACCGGATTATCATTCACCTCTGATACAGACAAAAGGCTCTTTTCCCCATTATCAAAGAACATCTCAATTGCTCCGTCGATGTCTTTAGTTGTCCTAAGCGGTGATGTTGGCTGCAGAAGAACAAGAACATCGTATTCTTCACCCATATCGACAAGCCTGTTGATGACATCTACTACTGCATCAATTGTTTTAGAAGTATCCGACGCAAGAAGAGCATCCCTCATGAACGGCACTGATGCGCCATACTCTTTTGCCACGGCCACAATCTTTTCAGAATCTGTTGACACCATGATGTAATCCAGATATCTGCTGCCTCTTGCTGCCTCTATTGCATACGCCACCAGGGGCTTACCGTTTATAGGATATATATTCTTATCTTTTATTCCCTTACTGCCACCTCTTGCAGGTATAAGTGCCAGTATTTTTTTATCTAAAAACAAATTAACATCCCCTCAAATCTGTTCTATTTTTCGATAATTACTCAATTCAATTGTAACACAGATAATAGCTGCGTTTCTTCACAAAAGCCTTAAAACGTAATAAAATATTTGTAATAACATTAGGAGAGATTATGGCTGAAGAATTTCTGGAATCCATTTACCAAAAAGCAATTTTAATAACTGAATTTGATGAAAGCCTGTCCTGTTTATATCGCAAGGACTTTCCAACGGCCACAAAGATATACAACTCTGCCATCACTGAAGTTGAAGCACTTCTGCCGGAACTTGCCTCTATGGATAATAATCTCACAGTCAGGTTGATGAATAGCGCCCAGCAGATCGCAGAAAACTGGAATGATCCCTCAACAGCTTCAGGCCTTATCAGCAGAAGTCTGATACCTCTTATGTACGAGTACATGTCTCTCTTTACCGGTATAGATGTGACTGAGGGGAAATACCGATTTCAAAGTACGGATTCCGGCTTCCTGACCATTAGCGATACCGAGGCAAAAATCACTTATCATGATACCCACAACCCCATGTCAGAAGCCGCAGTATTGGCAGAAAACATCTACAATCCAACCAACAGAGAAATACATATACTCGGAGCTGATCTTGGTTATCTGCCCTATATGCTTTACAAGAAATCTCAAGGCGCATCAAAAATCGTAATATACGAAACCGATGACAAAATTCTGGATTACGCCGGACAATTCGGCGTCATGTCCTGGCTACCTGAAGGAATCCTTGAATTTGTCACCTCAGATGATCCGCTGAATCTTGCGCGAAAACTTCTCGACTTTATAAACAAAAATGAAAAATCACTGATCGAAAGAAGTGTTTCAGTACATATAAGCAATTGGAAAGTCAGAGAGTATCAGACTTTAGGCACTGACATCATTGATAAGCAGTCACAAATACTTGCTTTTAACAGAGACAAATACAGGACCTGTGTCATAAACATGATGAAGAACTATAGCAGGCCCCACATCTCTTTTGAGGAACTCAGAAAAAAAGGCTATCAGGATGAATGGATAGTCATTGCAGCCGGTCCGTCTCTTGACGAAACAATTACATTTATCAAAGAATCTCTTGGTGCAAAATCTACTGTGGCCGTTAATACAGTCATAAGAAGACTGCCTAAAGAAGGAATCACCCCTGATCTTTTCGTGGCAGCGGACCCACGAGTACAGCTCCTTGATCACCTCAGAGACTGCGAGAGCAATACCCGCGACATTCCACTTATTGCTGATGAGACTACCTGTTGGGAGTTCATAGAAGGATACCAGGGCGACGTATGCCTTGTACCCACCCCTAACGGCGATTGCCTGCCGCTCTCAAATCCCGAGAAATCCGCCATCTGGGAAATCTCAGGAACCGTAGTCACTTTGGGAATTGAAGCTGCACTTCGTCTTGGAGCAAAAAGAATTTATCTGGTTGGCCTTGATCTCGCCTATCCCGGTGGCATCAGCTATGCCAACGGAGTCTCCCAGATAAGGGAAGAAAATAAAAAAGGGAACAGTACCGTAAAGTCAGTTGATGGAACCATTGTTGAAAGCTGCCAAGCCTTTGATATGTTCAGACAGATTATTGAGAAACAGATTGAAAAGCACCCTGAGGTGGACTTTATTAATATGTCCCAACATGGAGCATTGATAAAAGGAGCACGTAAATATGAATCCTGTTGAAAGCCTGTTTACCAACGCCAAAGATATACTGGTCATACCTGAAATAGGCATAAATCACAACGGTAGTCTTGAAGTAGCAAAAGAGATGGTGGATGCCGCAAAAAGAGCCGGCGCAAAACTTATAAAACACCAGACTCATGTCTGCGAGGACGAGATGTGTGAGGCAGCAAGACATGTGGTTCCGGGCAATTCAGATAAATCCATTTACGACATCATGTCCTCCTGTGCCCTTAATGAAGATGAGGAATTTGAGTTGAAAAGGTATACCGAGAGCCTTGGACTCATGTTTCTTAGCACACCTTTTTCCAGAGCTGCCGCTGACAGGCTGGAAAAGTTTGGTGTCTCTGCATTTAAGATCGGTTCAGGAGAACTTAACAACTATCCACTTATAGAACATATCGCAGAATTTGGAAAACCAATGATCATCTCTACGGGAATGAACAGTATTCCATCTGTAGAGAAAGCAGTAAACATAGTAGAGAAACATGGTGTTAAATATGCTCTTATGCACACTACAAATCTTTATCCAACGAAGCCATCACAGGTACGACTCGGAGCATTTCTTGAGTTGAAAGAAGCCTTTCCGGGTGTTCCGACAGGTCTTTCTGACCACACTCTGAATAACAATGCCTGCATAGCCGCAATGGGGCTTGGAGCACATCTTGTGGAGAGACACTTTACTGACAGAATGGACAGAATCGGCCCCGACATCGTGTGTTCCATGGACGAAGAAGCATGTCGAATGCTCATACAGGCTTCGCAGGAAATCCCGCAAATGCTTGGTGGCCACAAAGTAGCTCTTTCAGAGGAACAGGTTACAATAGACTTCGCCTACGCTTCGGTGGTTTCCATCCGGACCATTAAAAAAGGTGATGTCTTCACAAAAGAGAATCTTTGGGTAAAACGCCCCGGAACCGGCGACTTCCTTGCAAAAGACTATGAAATGATCCTGGGAAAGCGGGCAGCATGCGATATTGATAACGACATTCTTATCCGGAAAGAAATGGTTTGCTTATGAAGAAAATACTGTTTATAACAGGAACAAGAGCAGATTACGGCAAGTTAAAGGCTCTGATGAAGGGGATTGAGAAATCTGAGGATTTTGAACTACTCATATATGTATCTGGCATGCATCTCATCGAGCAGTACGGAATGACCATCCGTGAGATATACAAAGACGGGTACAAAAACATATACCCCGCCCTTGGCCAGCAGTACACTTCAAGCATGAGCTACAATCTTGGTAACATCATCTGTAATCTGACAGGCTATGTCAACATCATGAAACCGGACATGATAGTCATCCACGGCGACAGAATAGAAGCCATGGCCGGCGCTATTGTAGGTGCATTGAACAATGTTCGTGTAGCACATATCGAAGGCGGTGAAGTAACAGGAACCATTGATGAATCCATAAGGCATGCCGTTTCCAAGTTTGCCCATTTCCACTTCGTCTCAAACGAACATGCCAAGGCCAATCTGATACAGCTTGGCGAAGATGCTGATAACATCTACATCATCGGATCACCGGACATTGACGTAATGGCATCATCAACCCTTCCAAACCTGGATCTTGTACGTGAGCGCTATGACATCTCTTTTTCCAGCTATTCGATACTAATGTATCATCCTGTAACTACAGAAATTGACTCCATATACAGCCACATCAAATCCATCATTGATGCGGTAAAGAAACACAACGACAACTACGTGATAATTTACCCCAACAACGACAGCGGATCAGATATAATCCTCAGCCGTATCAACACCCTTGCCGGCCTCAGCAATATCAGAATCCTGAATTCCATGAGATTTGAGTACTTCCTGACCCTTTTGAAAAACGCCAACTGTCTGATAGGCAATTCCTCTGCCGGAATCCATGAAGCAGGTTTCTACGGAATTCCTGTGATAGACATAGGAACTCGTCAAAACGGACGTTACGAAATTAAGAACTTCAAAAACATTCAATGGGTTCCGGAGGATACAGAAAAAATTCTGGATGCCCTTGATCACATAGCCGATTACAAAGAAATATCTCTTGGATTCGGCAGCGGGAACAGTACTGAATTATTCCTGGATGTATTGCAAAGTAACATTTGGGATAAATCCATCCAGAAAAAGTTTATCCCTCTTCAGGACACAGTATAAGGAGCCAGTATGAAAAAAGTTTCTGTCATCATCCCTATGTATAACGCTCAAGACACCATAGAGGAATGCCTGGACAGCATTTTTGCCCAGACTATTTTCCTGGATATTGAAGTTCTGATAGTGGATGACTGTTCAACAGACAATTCTTTTGAGATAGCATCAACCTATGAAAAAAAGGCTCCGGAAAATGTCGCTCTCATACACCTAAGCAAAAACGGTGGTCCTGGTGCAGCAATGAATGTGGGGCTCTCTTATGCTTCCGGCGACTATATCACTTTTGTGGGCTCTGATGACGCCATTGTCCCCACCATGTATGAGAAGCTTTATAATGAGGCAATTCGCACAGATGCTGATTTTGTGGACAGCGGACTTTACAGCCAGCGGCGGGATACTGCATTTCTATACACATCAGATGATCTCTCGGGAATTCTCGATGATTCAAAAAGAAGTGAACTTATAGTACACGGTGGATATACCGTCACAAGGATCACAAAAAGGAGCCTTATAGAATCCAATAATATCCGTTTCCGTGAAGTTTACATGCTTGAAGATCTGGATTTTCTTGCAGAGATAATAGCCAGATCAAAAACCGCTTCCAATGTCCAAGAAATTTTTTACATATACAGAGACAGCTCAAGCTCACTATCCAAAATTACAGATGTGCAAAAGTATGTCTCAAATCACTCTGAAGCCATTGTAGGTCTATACAGCAGAACATCCTGCCTCCCGAACTATCCCGGGATACAGGATGCAATTGAATTTATGATAATTCGGCTGTATTCATACATGGTCAACACCTGCATGAATGCAGTATATCTGAAGCAACATTCCGAGGATGAGATAATTCCCATACTTGACAGTCTTCGTACTCTAAAGAATGCCACTGTAAAACATGGCTATGATACTGACTTTGTAAAACGAGGCATAAGTAAAAAAGATATCATGATCATGAAGGAAAATGATAGATCTGCGCAGGCGGTACTGGCACTGCAATCCAAATAACATTGGGAATAGGCCTTCTTATACCAAGGGTCAAAGGGCTCCCTGCTGTCTTAGGATATCCACGGCGTTGTCATACGCAAATTGTCCCAAATGTAAAAGATCATCAGAAATATATTCTCTCTTAGTTCTCATATCTTCATCAACCATCTCGCTAAATATTGATGCAAATCCGATTGAAGCGGCACTACACCTCTCTGCCAGTTTCTCATTGAAATAAGCAGTTGCCATATTTCGCTCGATGACAGTCCCAACTCTGGGATACTCATCTGAAGCCTGCCATTCATCGTTCTGGGAAGCTATCGGCCCCCAGCAAATGATATCGTGCCCCATTCGCTTAAGCCACGTGAGAAATTCCATATAGTTATCCAATATATCATCGACAATCAATCTGAAGTCTCTTCCCTGAACTGCGGCCTGTTTAAAAACCTGCGTCCTTATATCTATCTCTCCCAGTGCACAAAGAATCTTATCACCATCAAGAATAAACTTATTCATAACCCAGTCCAGCTTCTCACGGAACTTACTGGTGGAACCATATTGATTACTCTTGTATGCCAGACATGGGCCAAAATGAAGTACACTGATAGGAAGATCATTATTCTGAATGCAGGTATTTACATCATTTCCAATGGGTATAAAAGAAAGATTATTATTTCCGCTGAAAAAGTTTACATGAGAATCGCCTATTACTATCAGTGTATTGTCCCTGATATGCCTTATGAATGCACTGTCGAAATTCGCATTTTCAATAAACTTCTGCGACAGTTCTGTGTCAGGAAGAGTGTCCTGAAAAGAAATGACTTTATCCAGTATTTCTTTCGCAAGTTGAACATCATTGGTATTCCTGGCTTGCTGCAACAAGCTGCTATATTCCAGCAGTTTCTTTTCAAGCCTGTCAAAGTGAGACTGGTTATATAGTTGCCTTAGACCATAAAATTCAACGTAGACACAAGAAACGATATCCTCCGCCGGAATCTCATTAATAAATTCCGGTGTAGCCATTAAAATGTCCCTTATCTTCTTCAACAATTCACTGCTCTTCATAATATCCCTCACAATAAATCTATCTTGCTATCCTGAAAAAAGAGCTCCGGAAACCGGAGCTCTTTTTGGTAGTTGCAATGTTCTAAACAGACGTTTAATAACATTTCTATGCAGATATTAGCCGAGGAGTGAAAGAACACCCTGATTTGACTGATTAGCCTGTGCCAGCATTGACTGTCCAGCCTGTGCAAGGATGTTGTTATTTGAATACTTAACCATCTCTTTGGCCATGTCTGTGTCACGAATCTGTGATTCAGCTGCCTGAGTATTCTCAGCAACGTTATCCAGGTTCTTGATTGTGTGCTCAAGTCTGTTCTGGATAGCACCGAGATCTGATCTCTGCTTAGATACTGACTCAAGAGCGCTCTTGATGGCTGACATTGCTGTACGAGCCTTTGTTCCATCTGATCCAGTAACATCGATGCTACCAACACCAATGGAAGATGCGCTCATGCTGGAGATAGAAACAGAAATCTGATTTGTAGTAGCTGTCTCTGTACCAACCTGAAGCTTCTTGCCGGTAAAGGAACCATTAAGAAGTGCCTGGTTGTTGAACTCTGTAGCAGAAGCTGTACGTGTGATCTCAGTTGTAAGTGCATCCATCTCAGACTGAATGTAATCACGATCTGTTGACTGTAATGTGTCATTAGCAGCCTTTGTTGCCAGCTCGTTCATTCTCTGAAGCATATCATGTACTTCATTAAGAGCACCTTCAGCTGTCTGTACTGCAGAGATACCATCCTGAGCGTTAGCAGAAGCCTGTGTAAGACCTCTTACCTGACGTCTCATCTTCTCGGAAATTGCAAGA
>JAEEGL015857728.1_pt1 | contig 22982 bp, 18 predicted proteins | sample 9134231 | NCBI WGS metagenome assembly JAEEGL01 (sample SAMN16246548, study PRJNA631951) | gut metagenome | biome: gut microbiome; feature: rumen; material: fiber-attached | host: Bos | place: Iran: Karaj | collected 2018-10
CTGCGTGAGTCTGCTCGAAAAGGGTGCGAATATCCTGAAGCGCTAAATCCCAACCGTTCTGCTCGTCAAAAAAAACGAAATCTTCTTCATTCAGCGCCGTATGGCCATGGCCCAAATGGTCATTGCCGACAACGACATAGCCGCAGGAGGCCATATAGGCCGCGAACGCATCATACCGCCCGATATGCTCATTCAACCCGTGCGCGATTTGAAGCACTGCATGCGGCTTTTCATCCGGGATCCACATCTTTGCGTAAATCTCGTTTTTGCCGTTCGCCGAGTGGTAGGTGAACTCCTTCACGGTCGTCATTTCACAGGCGCTCCTTCTTTGTTTCGGTGGAAGAAACCAGGCCGTTATACATGCCGGCGACATTCAAAAGAATCCGTTGCTCGATCAACCGTTTATTACTGTTTATAGTATATCGTCTTTTTTGCTTTAAGTCAATCCGAAAGATGATGAACGAATGATAAAAAAGATCTTGCCTTCCGACAAGACCCGAAAACGAATATTTTCAGTTTTAGACGGACCCTTTCCAAGTGTGATCAAAGAAGCAGCAAAATCAGAAGCGGCATCGTAACGACGCTGCAGACTGTTGTAAGCAGCACAATGTTCGCGCTGAGTTTTTGTTCATAACCATACAACTCTGCGAGCGAAAGAATCATCGCGGCCGCCGGCGTTGCACTCAGCACAAAAAGCGTCACTTTAAAGGACGTGTCCAGAAAGGGAAGGAACCAAACGCAAACAAAGGTGAACAGCGGGAAAACGATCAGTTTCAAGGCGCTTGCAAGATATGCAAACCAATTGGTGAAAACGCCCTTCAGTTCCATTGTCGAAAGTCGCATGCCCAGAATCACCATGCAGAGCGGCGCCGTCATCTTACCGAGCAGAGAAAGCGTTCCGCCCACCGCGTCCGGAAGGCGGATCTGTGCAAAATAAAGAATTGCCGCGGCAATGAATCCGAGAACGGTCGGATTGAAGATCGCCGCCTTGAGCGACATGTATTTCCGATTTTTTGTGATCAGGTATACGCCCACCGTGAAGATGAGCACGTTCATCCCCGTAATATACATGATGCTGTAGCACGCAGTGATCGGCTCATTGGGAAAGAGGCCGTTGATCACGGGAATGCCGAAATAACCCACGTTTCCGAAAACCGCTCCGGCTGACAGGATCCGGTATCTGGCGTTCTCATATTTCTTTCCGATTATCATAAAGAGAATCCCGAAAAAAAGCATCTGGACCGCGAGGCAGATCGCCATAAAGAGGCAGGAGCGGCCGAAATTCTCCAGTGAATAATCGATCGATTGGAACGAACTGATCACCAACGCGGGCCCGCAGACATAGATCAACAGGCCGGAAAGGGATTTCGCATGTTCAGCAAATGCTTTCTTTCCCTTGACCAGCACATATCCGCATGCCATGTAAAACAGCATGATCAGAACGTTAATGAAAACAGACTGAAAACCCATGATGTCCCTTTCAAATCAATTTGCAAAGGCAGCTCAAGTCACCTGCTGACGATTCAGGCCTCTGCACCCATGATATGGCGCGCCACATATACGCCGCTGGCCGACGCATGTGACAGAGAGTGCGTCACGCCGCTTCCGTCGCCGATCACGTAGAGCCCCTTGCAGCAGGTCTCTAGATGGTTGTCAATGTCGACCTGCATATTATAGAACTTCACCTCGACGCCATAGAGCAGCGTGTCGTCGTTCGCCGTGCCGGGGGCCACTTTGTCCAAAGCGTAGATCATCTCGATGATCCCATCCAGAATCCGCTTAGGCAGAACCAGACTCAGATCGCCGGGCGTCGCGGAGAGCGTGGGCTGCGTCCACCCCTCTTCGATCCGTTTTGGCGTGCTGCGGCGTCCGCGAACCAGATCGCCGAAGCGCTGCACGATGACGCCGCCGCCGAGCATATTCGACAACCGCGCGATGCTCTCACCGTACCCGTTGCTGTCTTTAAACGGTTCGGAGAAATGCTTGGAAACGAGCAGTGCAAAATTGGTGTTTCGCGTTTTGCGCTCCGGGCTCTCAAAACTGTGGCCGTTGACCGTCACGATACCGTTGGTGTTCTCCGTAACGACGATGCCGTTCGGGTTCATGCAGAAGGTGCGCACACGGTCCTCAAACTTCTCTGTGCAGTAAACGATTTTGCTTTCATAAAGCTCGTCGGTGATATGAGAGAAGATCTCCGCCGGCAGTTCCACCCGTACGCCGATGTCAACGCGGTTGGAAAGCGTGCCGATATTCAAACTGCGGCAAACACTTTCCATCCACTTGCTTCCGCTGCGGCCTACGGAGATGATGCATTTATCGCACACGTACTCTTCGTCGGCAAACACCTCATAGCAATCTTTTCCCGCACAGATCGATGTGACCGGGGTGTCGAAATAGAAGTCCACACGGTCTTTCAGATAGTTATACAGATTCTGCAGGACAACATAGTTGATATCCGTCCCGAGATGGCGGACTTCCGCGTTCAGAAGCGTCAACTTGTTCTGCAGGCAGATCTTTGAGAAACGTGTGCCCGCCGTCGAATACAACTTCGTTCCGGCACCGCCGTATTTCATGTTGATGTCGTCCACATAGCGCATCAACTCAATCGCTTTTTTCTTTCCGATGTATTCGTGCAGGCTGCCGCCGAAATCGTTTGTAATGTTGTATTTCCCGTCCGAAAAAGCGCCCGCACCGCCAAAGCCGGACATGATCGAACAACTCTTGCAGTTGATGCAGGATTTGATCTTTTCACCGTCGATCGGGCATTTGCGGTTCTCCAACGGATGCCCTTCTTCAAAAATCGCGATGCGAAGATCGCTTTTGCAAAGTTCATATGCGGCAAAGATGCCACCGGGGCCCGCGCCGATAATAATCACGTCATATTTTTTCTGCATTCGATCACCTTTTTTCTTATCGGTAGAACATACATAATAGATTATATACTACTTCTCTATTTAAGTCAAACCGCGCGCTTTCGTCTTGTGTTCAATAGGTTTTCATGTTATAATCTCTTTAGATCATTTCCAGCAAAACAGGAGGAACAAACGATGTCCAAATTCAATGTCGGTCTGCAGCTGTTTACCGTGCGCGACGAAATGGAAAAAGACGTTCGCGGAACGCTTACCGCCGTGCGCTCCATGGGGTATGACTGCGTCGAACCCGCCGGGCTCTGCGGCCTTTCCGCAGCCGATTTTCGCTCGATATGCGACGATCTCGGATTGAAGATCAGTTCCACGCACACCGGACTTCCTGCCTCGCCGGAGGCGCTGGAGGCCTGCGTGGCGGATCATATAGCGCTCGGGACCAAATATATGGCCATTCCGTGGATGCGCAAGGAGAGTTCGGCCGGCGAGCCGGATTATCCCAGCACGCAGAAGCGGATCGCCGCCACGATCGCCGCATTCAAAAAAGCCGGACTACAGCTCCTCTATCACAACCATGATTTTGAATTCGAGAAGATCGGCGACGAATATAAACTTGATTATATGCTGCGTGAATTCCCCGATCTCTGGCCGGAATTCGACTGCTGCTGGGTGCGGTTTGCCGGTGAAGATCCTGCCAAATACATCCGAAAATACGCCGGGAAGGTGCCGATCGTCCATTTGAAGGACTTTATTTCCGACGGCTACGTCAAGGGTGAGCCTGTCTATGAGCTCATCGGCGACGATTCGACCAAGGGCAGAAAGCCGGACCGCTCCACCTTCCAGTTTCGTCCGATCGGCCAGGGCTGCCAGGACATCCCCGGCATCGTCGCCGCCTGTGAGGCCTCCGGCACGCATACGCTGATCGTCGAGCAGGATCTGTGCCACGACCTCGAACCGCTGGAGGCTGCGCGGCAAAGCCGTTCCTACCTTGCCTCCATTGGGCTGTAAGTAAAAACGATTCAGAAAGGGTATTTACATGGAACTGACGAATGCGAGGGATTGGTGCAATCCCGAATTGGTTCATCGGAACCGGCTCCCCTCCCGCACTCCGTTTATCCCTTATCCGACCGAAAAGCTCGCCCGCGAAGAGCTTCGCGGCGTCTCCCCCTATTTCAAAACCCTCAACGGCACTTGGAGCTTCTGCTGGCTTCCGCGTCCCGAGGCCGCACCGGAGGATTTTGCCGAGCCCGGAAGAGATCTCTCCGACTGGGACGCGCTGGAGGTCCCCTCCTGCTGGCAAATGAGCATGCTTTATGATCTGCCGGGATATACGAACGTCAATTATCCGATCCCGTGCGACCCGCCCTTTGTTCCCGACGAGAACCCCACCGGGCTCTATGTTCGTGATTTCCGCCTTCCCGCCGCTTTCGGCGGGCGCCGCACGCACGTCCGTTTTGAGGGCGTCGATTGTGCGTTCTACGTCTATATCAACGGTGAAGAAATCGGCTACTCCAAGGGTTCCCATCTCCCCTCCGAATTCGACATTACCGACGTGCTTCGCGAAGGCGAGAACCGCATCGGTCTGAAAGTGCTGAAATACTCCGACGCCACGTATATGGAAGATCAGGATATGTGGCGCATGGGCGGGCTATGGAGAGATGTTTATCTTCTTTCCTTCGGCGAGACCTCCATTCAGGATTATCATTTCACCTCGGATCTCTCGTCCGATTTCCGCAGCGCGGGGTTCTGCGTCGAAGCGTCGATCGACGGCTCTTCCGCGGGGACGGAAGTGCGCGCCCGGCTCTATGATCCGGACGGCGAGCTTGTTTTCGAGCGCACATCTTCGGCGTCTTCGAAGGTCGTTTTCAAGGACACGCTTGACCCGGTCCATCTCTGGAGCGCCGAGACACCCTATCTCTATTCGCTTTCGCTGACGTTGCTTCAAGATGGCAAGGAGTATGAATCCGTCGCCGGCGACGTTGGTTTCCGCCGCGTCGAGATCTCTCCGAAAGGCATTTTCACCGTCAACGGAAAGGCGGTCAAGTTCTACGGCGTCAACCGGCACGACACCAACCCGGACACCGGACATACCGTTTCGCTGGAGGATATGACGCGCGACCTCATCGAGATGCGGCGTTTCAATATCAATGCGATTCGCACCTCCCATTACATCAACGACCCGCGTTTTCTTCAACTTTGCGACCGCTACGGTTTCTACGTAGTGGACGAATGCGACATCGAATCGCACGGCGACAACGAGCTCGGCCAATACGACGCAGAGGGTAAACGCAGCCGCGACACGATCTCCGACTGGCCGATGTACGCGCCCGCCTATCTGGACCGCTGCGAGCGCATGTATCTCCGTGACCGGAACCATGCGTGCGTCGTGATCTGGTCGCTCGGAAACGAGTCGCATCACGGCAAAAACCACGAACTGATGGCGGAATATCTGCACCGCAGCGACCCCTCGCGGCCCGTGCACTACGAGCGCGCGCAGTTCCTCTCCTATCCGGATATCGAGAGCCGGATGTACACCGCTCCCTACAACGTGGAAGCGCTCTGCAAAGAGGCTGCAAAGATCGGCCGTCCGTTCTTCCTGTGCGAATACTCACACTCGATGGGCAACTCCAACGGCGACATCCACGACTACGTGGAGCTGATCGACCGCATCCCGAATTTCATGGGCGGCTGCCTGTGGGAGTGGGCCGATCACGGTCTTCGTGTCGAGCTGGATGACGGATCGACCGGCTTCGCCTACGGCGGCGATTTCGGCGAAAAGCCGAACGACGGGAACTTCTGCGTGGACGGTCTCGTTTCGCCGGACCGCGAAGCGCGCTCCGGCCTGATCGAGGTCAAAAAAGCCTATCAGCCGGCCGTCGCGGAGGATTTTGACGAGCAGGCCGGGACCGTTCGCATCCGCAACCGCTATTTCTTCACCGACCTCTCCCATCTCTCCCTCCACTGGACCGTCACGGAAAATGGGATCATCCTCTCGCAAGGCTTCATCCCCGCACTGGACGTCGGCCCGCGCAAGGCGAAAAAATACGACCTCGGTTTCGAGATGCCGGAGGGCCGCAAGGGCTGCGAGTATTTCTTGAACCTCTCCTTCGTGCTGAATCACGACACCTGGTTTGAAGACAAGGGCTATGAGATCGGTTTCGAGCAGTTCGCGCTGCATCCGGCGCTCACGGCCGACACTTTCCCGCCGATCCCGGACGCGGAGATCCGCACCCTCTTCGACGAAAACGAGCTGACCGTCTGCGTCGGAGACGACTGCTATTCCTTCTCACTGGAGACCGGTCTTCCCTGCTCGCTCAAGACCGACGGGAAAGAGCTGCTCGCCGCACCCTTCCGCTTCAACGTGTGGCGCGCGCCGACGGACAACGACCGCCCGTCCATCGCCAAGGAGTGGGAGCGCAACCGCCTGCGCGACGTCACCTCGCGTCTCGACAGCTTCGGGTACCTCGGCAAGAAGAACAAGATCGTCATCGGCGCGGCGTATACGCTCGGCTCCTACAGCGTGCAGCCCACGGCGCGCGTTGAGTCCGTGTGGGAGATCTCCAAAGCCGGCATGACCTGCCGGATGGACGTAAAGCGGATCGCCCCCATGCGCTCCTACCCCCGCTTCGGCTTTGAAGTGATGCTCGTGCCGGGGATGGAGAACGTGGAGTGGTTCGGCCGCGGATTCCATGAGAATTACGTCGACAAATGCCATTCCGCTCCCGTCGGCCGGTATGCCGCCAAGGTGGACGAGATGACCGAGCACTACGTTTTCCCGCAGGAAAACGGCACCCGGTGCGATGTGCGTTTCGCGACTGTCACGGCGAAATCGGGCGTCGGCGTCGCCGTGCTCGGCGAACCGACCTTCTGCTTTAGCACACAGCACTACACGACCGAAGATCTGACGAGCGCCACCCACGACTACGAGCTTGTGCGGCGCGACGAGACCTGTCTGTGCATCGACTACAAGCACGCAGGGATCGGCTCGGCTTCCTGCGGATATCCGCTGATGGAGAAGTATTGTTTCAACGAGATGGAGTTCTCGTTCTCCTTCCGCATTTGCCCCATCTCTCTGGAGAACGTTTCCGCAGATGCTCTGTATGCGCAGGGGAAAGACTAACATCTCCGACTTTTGTGTTGCCTCAGTCTCTAGAAGGCATACACCCATTCTTGTTCAAATCAAAAAATACCGGGACCTCACATGTATGAGGTCTCGGTATTCTATTTGAGTTGCATTGTATCATGCACCCGGAGAAGGCGTCGGCGTCGCCTCCGGTACGGCGACCAAGATGAAGTAGGTGCTATAGGTGGCGTCGCCGACCTTGGCCTGCACCAGGATCCGGGTCTCCAGCGCGGCAGACGCCTGGAACGTGCATTTGTCACCGTTCGGGGTCAGGGTGAGTTTGTCCGATTTCTCCACGTCCGTGAAGGTGTAGGTGACCGCATCCTCCGCCGGAACGAGCGAGGCCGTGACGACAAACGCGTCAAGCGTGGCATTGAGATAGTTTCCGTCTCCGATCGTGGCCGTATTGACCTTCGTTACGACCTGATGCGTCGTGTCCGCCGTGACGGTCACGTCGCACACCGCCTCGAACCCGCCGTCGTTGGTCTTGAAGGTGATCTTCGCGGTCCCGACGTGATTCGCCGTTACATTTCCCTCTTTGTCAACGGTCGCAACCACCGGATTGTTGGAAGAATAGGTCCCGGAAATGTCCACCGCGGAGGTGGGCACGACCACCGGAGCAAGTTTTTTGCTGCTGCCGACGGTGAGCGCTTCCCCCGCGCCGGTGAAGGCGGCACCGGTCACCCGGTCGCCCGCAAAGACGTCCATGTTCGCTTCGAGGCCTTCCGCCGTTTTGAACTTGAGCACCGCGTGGCCAGCCGCTTTCACAGTGTAGACGCCCTTCGCATCCAGTGTGCCGACTGATTCGCCGCTGACGACCGTCCAGGTCCCTTCCTGATTCGCCGTCCCGGGCAGAACCGACGCCTTGGGTGTAAAGGTCTCGCCGATCTTCAGATAAACTCTCGGGTCGGCAAACGTAATGCTTTCGCCCTTGTCATACACCGAAACGTCACAGCTAACCGCGGCATGCTGTTTGTTTTCGGGCGTGAAGACGATCTTCGTCGTTCCGCAGACGACCGCAGTTACCTCGCCGGTCTCGGAAACCGTGGCGATCGCCGCGTCTTCCGTGCTCCAGGCGCCGGGCACGTCAGCCGCGCCCTGCGTAACGGTGAGCTTCTTTTTGGCGCCCTTGACGAGCGCAAGTTTCGTATCGCTGAGCGTGACGCCTTCGACCACTCGAATAGCAGAGACCACCGTCAGGCTCGCATTTTTGAACACGTAGGAAATGGACGTGGTACCGGATTTGACGCCAGTCACAACGCCGTTCTGATCAATGGTCGCGATCGTCGAATCCGCCGACTTCCATTCGCCCGCAGTATCACTGCCCGCCGGCTCCGTTTTGAGGGTCATCTGAAGGGTCCCGCCGACGGAGACGGTTCCGATATCCGGCTCGATCGACGCGCTCGTCATCGCGCTCTGCACCGTGACCGTCGTCTTTGCGGTGAACCCACCCTCATTGCTCTTGAAAGTGATCGTGGCCGTTCCGGCGGAGACCGCGACAAACGAGGAATTGCTGCTGCCGTTTTGTTTGACGATCTTGCTGTCGCTGACCGACACGGTGTAACCGGTGACCGCCGCATTCTTCGGGACGACGCTTGCGCCGGCGGTAAAGACCTCGCCGACTTTTACGGAAAGCGAAGAATGATCCGGCGTGATGCCGGTCACCGCGGTGCCGGACGTGACGGTGACGGACGCCTTGACGTTATTGTATGCGGACTGGGCCGTGATCGTGGCCGTCCCGTCGGATACCATGGTCACCTTGCCGTTCTGGTCGACCGTGGCGACGCGCGTATCATCGGAATACCAGTTGATCGTGCGGCTTGCATCCGAAGGAGAAACGGAAACGCTGAAGGTGTGCGATTTCCCCTTAGCGAGCTGGAGCGCCGCCGGAGAGATCGAGATCGAGGTGGGCGAACGATAGATCGTCAGCCGACAGGTAGCGGAGATCCCGGTCGTGTCAGTCGCAGTGATGGTGACTGTTCCGGTGGAGAGCAGCGTCACGATGCCGTTTTCAGTGACAGTCGCTTTGTTTTCATCCGAAGATTTCCACGAATACGTGCCGCTTCCACCCGCCGCAGAGAGCGGGACCGTGCTGCCGACTTCGGTCTCAAGCCGGCTCGGGATCACGTTGAGGTTCCCGTTGACGATGGAGGACGACTCCACAACGGTCACCTGTGCGGAGGCATTGATCTCCGGCATTTTCGCAATGGAGGCAGTGATCGTCGCGCTTCCGATGCCGACCGCGGTCACTTTGCCCGTATTGTCGACGATCGCAACGTTGGTGTCGCTGCTTTCCCAATTCAAGGAAGTGGCGAAGGTCGGATAAATGCCGAGGGTCAGCGCCTGCCCGTACTGGAGGTAAACGCTGGAGGGAGAAATGGTAAAGTTTGACGGGACCACCGTCACTTTGCAGGCCAGCCCGACCGTCCGTTCGCCGTCGGGGAACTCACAGTGGATGATCGCAGTCCCTTCCGAGCCCGCAATTATCTCCACCGTATCGTTTCCGGTCTGGTTCATCACGATATATTCATTTCCTTCGGCGATATGCCAATCATTGATCGCCCCGGTCCCGTATTTCAGGGTGATGAACTCGCTTTTACCGACTGGGATGACGATATCCGTCACGCTGAGTTCCTGATCACCCATCACGGAAGAGTCGCTTTCCGTCGATCCACAGCCCGCAAAAAGGCATGCGATCAACGCCAGCGACAGCAGAAGGCTCAGAAAACGTTTTAAAAAATGAAGCATGAAAAAATAGCCTCCGTATTATTTCTGACTAAAACAGACTTCTTTCCTTTTACATTCTACAACAAATCAAAACCGATTGCAAGTAGATACATAGATCCGTTTTTTGGCAGCGAAAACCCGGCGGTCGTTCACTCCGCCGGGCCGTTGCTTGTCTGTCGTTTTTTCAGAAAAGCGCGTTAAAGCGCGCGTACGGCGGAACGGAATCGCTCTCCGCGCTCCTCGAAATTATGGTAAAGGTCAAAGGAAGTACATCCGGGAGAAAGAATGACGATGTCGCCCGATACAGCGATGGCATGGGCCTTCTCGACTGCCTCTTCCATGTTCTGAAGCACAAACACCGACAGTTCTTCCGCGCGATAGCCCGGACAGCTTTCCACCGCCGCGCGGATCGTTTCCGCAGTTTTTCCGACAAGAATACACGCTTTCGCTTTTTGATTGAACAGTTCTCCAAGCGGCTCCAGTGGGATCCCCTTATCCGCCCCGCCGGCGAGCACGATGACCTTCTGATCGAAGCAGGATAGCGCCGCGGCAGTGCGGGTCGGGCTTGAATCGATCGAACTGTTGTAGTATTTCACGCCGTCCAGAACACGCACGAGTTCCAGCCGGTGCGGCACCCCCGCGAATTCTTTTGCGACCGAGCGCATGCTCTCCGGAGAGACAACGGGCGCGACCGCGGCCGCGGCCGCCATATAGTTTTCAACGTTGTGCAGACCCGGAAGCAGAATGTCAGCCACCGGAATCAACGGCCGAGGCGTATCGCCGCATAGCGTGATCACCCCGTCGCGTATCACTACGCCGCGGTCAATATCCCGCGAACGAGAAAACGGGACCGCGCGTTCGCCGGCGCGGGCAATCATCTCTTCCGTTATCGGATTGTCCAGATTCAGAACAATGCGGTCGCCCGGTTTCTGCCAGCGCCAGATATTCTCTTTAGCGTCGACGTACTCCTGCATGTCCTTGTGCTTATCCAGATGATTCGGCGTAATGTTTGTGATCACGCCGACCGCAGGCGATTTCTTCATCGACATCAGCTGGAAGGAAGAAAGCTCCGCGACCGCATAATCGTCCGGATGAATCTGCGGAACGTCCGAGAGAAGCGGCCTACCGATGTTTCCTCCGAGGCGGACCCTTTTCCCCTCTTTTTTCAGCATCTCATAGATGAGGGTCGTCGTGGTGCTTTTCCCGTCGCTTCCCGTTATCCCGATGATTGGGCAGGGGCAGGTGTCAAAGAAGAGTTCCATCTCCGAGGTGATCCTGCATCCTCTCGCGGCCGCGTCGGCCAAAGCGGGATGCGACGACATGATCCCCGGAGATCGGAAGATGATCTCCTGATCCAACCCGTCCAAATAATTTTCTCCGCACTTCAATTCCGCGCCGCGAAGGGCAAGTTCGGCACAAAGGCCGGCATCCAGTTTTTCCCGCGGCTGGCGATCGCAAACGGTCAGCCGCGCCCCTGCGGTAAGCAAGAGCCGGAGCAAAGGGCGATTGCTGATCCCCATTCCGAGGACTGCAACGCGCCGACCTTTCATCCCGGCGAATACCTTATCGAATTCCGTCATTGTACGCGGGCGCCGAGCGCCTCTGCCTCCTGTCGGATCAAAATCAGATCTTCGATCGCCGGCGCGCGGTATTCCGCATTCCGGAGCAGCGCTGCGGGATGAAACGTCGCCGTCATGCGCACTCCCGCGCGCTCCGTCCACATGCCGTGCTCGCGCGATATATGATAGTCATCGTGAATGATCACGCCCGCGGCAATCCGGCCCAGACAAACGATGATCCGAGGCCGGATCAATTTAGTCTGTGCTCGAAGCCACCCGATGCAGGCCTGCCGTTCCTCCGGAAGCGGATCCCGGTTCTGCGGCGGTCTGCATTTGACGATATTGGCGATATAAACTTTCTCTCTGGAAATGCCGACGGCCAGCAGCATATCGTCCAGCAGGCGGCCGGCCGCGCCGACGAAGGGGATCCCCTGCTCGTCCTCTTCCCTTCCGGGCCCTTCTCCGACAAACATCACGTCGGCAGAAGGGTCTCCGCAGCCGAAAACCACGTTCGTCCGACGCTCGGAAAGCTGACAATTTCGGCATGCAAGGCATTGAGCGCGCAGTTCATCCATCGACGACATCGCACGCCCCCCTTTAACTTTTTTTGTTATTATAGCATAGTTCCATTATCCCTGCAAGCGGCGCAGCCGACGGCTGAAAACACGATTTTTTCGTCATTTCGGCCATATCCGGGCGGTGCATAGGAAAAGCTTTGCATCCGCCCTTCCGAACGAAAATACTTCAGCTGAATAAAGGGAGCGTCTTCCCCGACCCGATCGATGATGAGCAGTTTGATTTTCATTTTGTCCGGCCGGATGCTTTTGATATAAACGGAAACGCATTCTCCTTCCCGGAGCCCCGGGACCGGCTCCGCAAGGCCGGACAGATTCGGCGTCAGTTCGATAAAGACGCCGTACTCCTCTATTCCGCGAACGATCCCGCGGACCGTTTCACCCGCTTTGAATAGCTTTGCGTTTTCCTCCCAGGTTCCCAGCAATTCCTTGTGGCTCAGGAGGATCCTTCTGCCGTGCTTGTCGATCTCTGTGACCAGCGCGCGAATCTCCTGCCCGCTTCGAAACCTTTCATTGCTGTGGCGGATCCGGGAGACGGAAATGCGATCCGCACCGATCATCGAGACGCATCCCTGACCGATATCCACAAAGCATCCAAACGGTTCCAGATGCGTCACACGTGCCCGGATGATCTCGCCCGGCAAAAGATTTTTGAGCAATGCATCCATTGCCTGTGTCTGGACCGCTCTGCGCGATCCTGTCAGCACTCCGCCGGGAACGCGGAGAGCGCTGATGTCTTCCAGACGAAAACAAACCGGTTTCCCGACCCGCGCAAGGATTGCAATATCCCGCACGGTCCCCTCGGATATACCGACAGCCGCTTCTTCTCTCGGGATGCGTACGGTATATTTCCCCATTCGTATAAAAAGATCGTGCGCTGCGTCGCATCGTACAGCGGTCCCTTCAAGGACCGCCCCGGTTCTCCACGCTCGCTCAATTCCTTCCGCCGCTCCGGTCAGATACGTCATTTCAGGCGTTCCGAGGAGGCTCCCCTCCGGCAAGATATTCCCTTGCGGCATATCGCTTTTTTCTCCTTTCTTATAACCATCTGTTGTACTTTCGTAGATGTTATGTTAGAATATATGTGGAAGCAAAGCACGATATGTTCCGGAAAGGCAGATGCGACCGCCATGGACGTGAGACCCGGCGACACACTGGTTATGAAAAAAACGCATCCCTGCGGCAGTTCCGAATGGTTCGTGCTTCGTTCCGGGATGGATTTTCGGCTGCGCTGTGCCGGATGCGGACACGAGATCCTTGTGCCCCGCGTCCGCGTCGAAAAAAACATCCGCAGCATCCAGCGACCCGAAGAAAACATGCAAATGAAATAAACGGAGGAAAACAACATGAAACTCGGCGTGCTTACGAATCTGTTCGGAAACCGGCCCCTCGCAGAAGTATGTGATTATTTCAAAAAGATCGGGATCGAAGAGCTGGAGATCGGCTGCGGCGGATATCCGGGCAAAGATCACTGCAACCCCGAGATCCTGCTGCATGATGAAAAAGCATTTCAGGACTTCCGGGACACCATTTCGAGCCGCGATCTGAAGATCTCCGCTCTGTCCGTTCACGGCAACCCTATCCATCCGGACAAAGCGGTCGCCGAGATGTTCCATAAGGATTTTGAGAATGCAGTCCTGATGGCGGAAAAGCTTGGGATCGACACGCTGGTCGGTTTCTCGGGATGCCCGGGCGACTGCGAGAACTCCAAGTATCCCAACTGGGTCGTTTGTCCCTGGCCGGATGATTATCTGAAGATCCTCGAATGGCAGTGGAACGAAAAACTGATCCCCTACTGGAAGAAAGCCGCCGCCTTCGCGACCGCACACGGCGTGAAGCATATTGCGCTTGAGATGCACCCGGGGTTCTGCGTATACAATCCCGAATCGCTTCTTAAATTGCGCGCCGCCGTCGGCGATTTCATCGGCGCGAATTTCGATCCCTCCCATCTGATCTGGCAGGGGATCGATCCGGTGATCGCGATCCGCGCGCTTCGCGGTGCGATCTATCACTTCCACGCAAAGGACACCTGCATCAACTGGTCGAACACCAAGTGCAACGGCGTGCTGGACATCAAGCATTACAGCGACGAGTCTGCGCGTTCCTGGGTCTTCCGCACGGTCGGCTACGGGACGGACACAAAAAAATGGAAAGACATGATGAGCGAGCTCGTGCTCGCCGGCTACACGGAAGCGATTTGCATCGAGCACGAAGACAGTTTCATGGCCCCTGAGGAAGGGCTTGAAAAAGCGGTCGCTCTGTTGAAAGAGTGCCTGATCGTCAACGCAAAGCCCGTTGATATGCGCTGGGCATAAAAAAATACTAACTGCTGCCGCAAAAATTCGATCGCGGCAGCAGTTTTGATTATTTCCTTCGGGTATTAAAGAGGTATGATAATGAAATTTGAACGAGAGATCCCGGTCACACGGGAGGTAGACGTATGCATCGTGGGCGGCGGCCCATCCGGCTGTGCGGCCGCCGTCACCGCCGCGCGGATGGGCGCGTCCGTTTTCATTGCCGAAAACAGCGGCTGCTTCGGCGGTCTCGGAACCATCGGCATGGTTTCCGGCTTTTGTCAGTTCTCCGACGGCGTCAACTGGAACGCCGGCGGTTTCGGTCGGGAAATCGCCGAACTGCATCAACAGGAAACCGGCGCTCCTTTCGGCCGCCACGGTGGCTTCTCTACCAGTTTTGAGGTCTTGAAGCGCATTTATGACCGATTAATCCGTTCCTCCGGCGCCCAGTATGCTCTTTATACGAGAGCGATTGCCGCTGAGGCCGAAGAAGGCGTCGTCAAGGCGGTCATTTTCTCCGGCAAGAAGGGTCTGTATGCCGTTAAAGCGAAAGTATTTATCGACGGGACCGGCGATGGAGATCTGTGCGTTTGGGCCGGCGGCGCTTACTCCGTCGGCGAAGGAAAAAAACATGAGGTCATGCCCGGCACGCTCTGCAGCCTTTGGGCGGGCGTCGATTGGGATCGCGTTCCGAAGGGGCATGTTCACGAGTTGCTGGAAAAAGCGGTGGCAGACGGCTTCTTCCCCGAGCCGGACCTTCACCTTCCCGGCATCGGATGCAATCCGCAGACGGGCGCGTGGGGCATGGGCGGCGGCAACGTCGGACACGCCTATGATCTGGATGGAACAAACGAAGAAAGTATGACCGCAGCCATCATGGATCAGCGTGAAAAACTTTTGATTTGGAGGGATTTTTATCGGAAGTACGTTCCCGGTTTTGAAAACGCCGATATCTGCCTCACGGCGGATCTGATGGGCGTTCGCGAATCGCGGCGCATCGACTGTGAATACAATCTTTCCGTGCAGGATTTCATTGACCGCGCCGTGTTTGACGATGAGATCGGTCGATATTCCTATCCGGTCGATATCCACCGCAAATCGGACAATCCGGAAACCTATGCCGCTTTCTTGAAAGAATTCCAAACCGATCTTCGGTATCAGGACGGCGAGAGTTACGGCATCCCCTATCGCTGCCTGCTTCCAAAATATACCGTAAATCTGTTCGTCGCCGGCCGCTGCGTCGGCACCGACCGTGCGATGCAGGCGTCTATCCGCGTGATGCCCGGCTGCTATATTACCGGCATGGCCGCCGGAGCGGCTGCGGCGCTGTGCGCTGAGAAAAACCTTCTGCCGCGGGATCTCGACGTACATGGCTTGCAGAACCAGCTCGCTGAGATGGGCGCCTATCTTCCGAACCGGACCGCATAGCCAAGAAAACTTCCTCCCCGTTCGTATTAAAGGCAATATTCCACAAAGGAGGGGTTTCCCCAAATGAAACGACGCCATCTTCGCGGGCTTCTCTGCATACTGATCATTCTGCTTCTCCCGCTCGTATCCGGATGTTCGGCCGCTCTCGGCAGCTCAAGAGACAGTTATCCGGGAGCAAGTGCACCGGCCTCTGAAAAGGGATGGTCTGATTCCTGTGAGCAAGAACTTTCGAATGCCGCAGAGACTGTGAATGCTTCTTTCGGCAAAGTGGAAGCGACTGCTCTTCGAAAACGCATCGTCACGGCGGAAATGAGCGTCCGCACACGCAATTATGATGCGCTCGTTTCACAACTCAAATATAAGATGACCGAGTTCGGCGGGTTTTTAGACTATTCCAGCACCTCCGGAAGTGGTGACGATTTGAGATACTCTCAATTCACCTTCCGTATTCCAAGCGAACGTCTTTCGGAATTCGTCGGATGCGTCGGCAATCTCGGCACTGTGCTACACTATGAGGAATCGGCAAGCGACGTCACAGAAACATACATCGATACCCAGAGCAGGATCGCCGCGTTGGAAAGCGAGCGGGACGCTCTGCAGGAAATGCTGAAAGAGTCCGGCAGCCTTGCCGATCTTCTCTCGATCCGCAATCACTTGACCGATTGTATCGCGGAACTGGAATCCTATCAGGCGAGGCTTCGAAATCTGGACGCGCAGATCGCATACAGCACGCTTCGCATGACGGTTTCGGAGGTGGAACGCGAGGAAATCGCCGCTCCGAGAGACTCTTTCTGGGGCGAGGTCGGCGCCGGGATCTCCAACAGCTTTCAGTCGATCGTTCTGTTCCTTCGTTCCGTCGCCGTCGCTATTATGGCAAACATCGTTTATATCGTGCTCATCATCATCGCGATCATCGTACTGATCCTTTTGATCCGACGCAAAAGAAAAAAGAAAAAAGTTTCGCCGCAACCGCCGCAGGCAAATTGACTTTCAAACTGAAAACCCGGGCTTTGTCCTGGCGACAAGGTCCGGGTTTCCGTTTGATATCATTGGAATCCGATCCGGAGGTGATGTACGTTGAAGAAGATAATTGCAGCGACACTCTGTTTTCTGCTTGTATTCTCATCGGTCTCCTGTAGGAAACACAATGATGTTCCGCCTGAAGATATGCGTTATGAAATCACTTATGAATTGGGCAGTTTAAGGGATGACTTCATCGATACGCCTACAAGCGCTGAATATGGAGATACTGTCGAAATAAGAACACAGATTTTGATCGATGCCGATATTCACGTCTATGTGGATGGAAAGGAGATACAAAAATCGCATTATGACAGCGATTATTGGGGCTACACCTTTACCATGCCGCAGAAAAGCGTGATCGTTACGGCAAAGCCGTATTCAAAAAACGAGATCTGGGGGCTGGGATAGCGTTATTTAAATCAAAAATCAAAGCGGTGAAATGCGTTTTACCTTTCACCGCTTTGTGTTATCGGAAACGTGTGCCGTGCGGCTCCGTCCAGATCTTTCCATATGAACCGGTCGTCTTCCGCCGTCATATACCCGTTCCAGCTGCTCTCTTTCGGGATGGATACAGAGCCGGGATTCATGCAGACATATCCGATGCGCTCGGCGCAGAGCGGCACGTGCGTGTGGCCACAGAGCAGTATATCGATCCCGGCGAGCGGGGGCAGCCGATGTTCGTTATAAAGATGGCCGTGGGTGGCGAAAACCGTTTTTTTGCCGATCTGAATGAGCGCATAGTCCGCCAAGATCGGAAAATCAAGCACCGCCTGGTCGACTTCCGTATCGCAATTCCCACGCACACACAAAATCCGATCCCGGATGCCGTTGAGCATCTGTATGACTTCTCTTGGCTCATAACCTCCCGGCAGATCGTTGCGAGGGCCGTGATACAGAAGATCACCCAAAAGAAGCACTCGATCCGCTTCTTCTTTATCAAAGCGATCCATGAGCTTGCGGCAGAAGTATGCGCTTCCGTGAAGGTCGGAGGCGATCATCCATTTCATGCGGCGATCTCCTCAATTTTCAAAGAGTTCGGTTACGCGCGCGACCGTAGCTGTTATGAGCGAAGTCATTCGAATATCCGAAACTCCGGCCACATAGTTGTCGCACGCATTGACCGGGATCAGGATCCGTTTCGCGTGGCTCTGCCCTATGGCCACGGCCATAGCGGGCGTGATCTCTCCGAGAAGCGCGTCGGCAATGACGATCCCGATGGGACCGATGATCAGATCCGCCCTGCGGCAATTTACCAGCACGGCATTCTCTCCGGTCGCCGCTTTATCCGCGCCGGCTTTAAGCATCGCGGCGGTCGCCGCCGTGTTGGTCCCGACTGCGGTGATGACTGCCGCCGGAACCGCCTCCTTCAGCGCAGCGATGATTTGTTTTCCGATGCCGCCGCCCTGCGCGTCAATGACTAAAATCTCCATTCTGTTCTTCCTTTGTTTCCGATCTTTGAAGAAAAAGCACCGTAATTTTTTGCAAACTACGATGCTTTTTGGCGGAGAAGGAGGGATTCGAACCCTCGAGACGCTTTTGACGCCTACACGATTTCCAATCGTGCGCGCTCGACCAAACTACGCGACTTCTCCACGTTTTCGATCCAGTAAAAACAACTATTCAGTTTTTGCTCTTTAGCGCGTAGATTATACAACACGGGTACAAAAAAGTCAACCCTCTTTTCAAAGAAAGTTCTATCGTTGTTGCAAAACGAACAACGCGAGGAGCGCCGAATTTCATCGGATCCCCTCGCGTTTTTTCATCACCCCTGCGCCGTTCTTCCCAAAAAACCGGCGGCGGCCATCGCAAGTTTGAACTCGGTTTCTTCCGTCTCTTTCGGCGCATCCTCCCCTGCGAACAGGACGCAGCCCGTTACGTCTCCGTCAATGATGATCGGCGCGCCGGCAACTGCAAGGGGCTTCGGCGCATCCGCCAGGATCGGGATGCTTTTGTTCGGCGATGCCTGAATGATCTGCCTTTCGCCGAGCAGTTTATCAAGACCCTGGGAGATCCCCTTTCCGACCAGATCACGCCGGTAGGGGCCTGCCGCCGCGATCACCCGATCCCGGTCGCAAACCGCCGCGGTCCGGTTTGCCGTTCTCCAAAGCGCATCGCAAAGTTGTACGGCCGTGTCGGCACTCTCTCCGATGGGCGAATACTTTTTAAAAACGACCTCGCCGTCGTCACCGGTATAGATCTCCATCGCTTCGCCTTCGCGGATCCGCATGGTGCGGCGGATCTCTTTCGGGATTACCACCCGTCCAAGATCATCGATTCTTCTGACTATCCCGGTTGCTTTCATGATTATATAAAGTCTCCTCGCTTCACAGATTTGTGTTGTTAGTATCTGTAAAGCAAGGAGATTTATACTTGAACATATTCTTACTCGTCGCGTATATTCTTTTCCTTATAAACGCGGTTTCGAATCGATAACGACCGATGGGATCCGTTTTTACACAATCGTAAAATCAACAAACTCGTTCGCATTCACATTCAGTGCTTCGGGTGTTGAAAGACGACTCCCGTTATGCGTAACACTCTGAAAAACAAGATTATTGATGTTGTGTTCCTTGTCATAGCCCTTCAATGAAATCACGGCGTTAAAGCTTTCATCATCCGAATATACGGAGATATCCTTGAAGGTCACGTTTTCGATCTTTCCGAGCAGATGATCGATCGACCAGCGCCCGCAATTCAAAAACATTTCAATCAAGGAAGGAGTGTATTTTTGCGGGATAAACGTCATCTCTTCCCTCGCTTGATAAACGGGTTTCAAATCATATTGGGAAAACTCGATTCGCAGGTTTTCAAACAAAATATGATGAATATACGCCCTATCGTCATCCCCTATATCGATCGCAGCGTGTGTGTTGTGTATCAGATCACAGTTGCGAAAGACGACATTGCGTATTTCGGGCGCTACGGTATCTACGCCGATGTCCAAAGTATGTCCCCAATCGTTCCAAAGGACACAGTCCTCTATGAGGATATCCGAGGAATTCATCGTATCCCATCCGACTTGCCCTTTCACGCAGACCGTATCATCAAAGGTGCGCAGAAAACATTTGCTTACTGAACAATTTTGACAATTATAAAAATCAATGCCGTCGCTGTTATAACGCCACATTCCGATCAGTTTTACATGCTTATAACGGATATTGCGGCACCCCGCCTGTGTCACCGAGAGTCCTGCACAGTTGCGGATTATAATGCCTGATACTTCTATATCTTCAGACGCGTAAAAACTGAGTCCCGTTTGCACCGGCTTCATCGTTTTAAACAGTTTATTGAATTGCGCATCGTTTTGATATATAAAGGTGCCGCTTCCCTTTTGATAAGTCGAAATATCGGTAAAACAATCTGAATTTTCATTCACAATGTTTTTCATCTGTTTCTTTTCCCAGTTCCAGTCTGCATTCGGAACGCGGGCAAAATCGTACGCCAAAAGAAATGATTCGGTTTTCCTTTCATAAAAACTGCCGTCAAGAACCCCTTCGCCTATAATCCTCACATTTTTCACATTGACGCCGAGAATCGATCCATAAACCACTGCGTCCCTATGTAGATATAGGGTCATTCCGCTTTTGACCCGCAGTTCACCCAAATGATGAACGCCGGGCCCGAAACAGCAAACGGAATCATTGTTTTTCGGAACGTCAAAATCAAATATGGGATCAATAAATAAGTGAAGCGCATTGTGCGAACCGTCAAACTCAACGGTATAATAACCATGCTTATGAATCGAAAAAACAATCATGCCGTCTTTGATTTGTGCAACGACCCCTGATGAAAGCGGTCGGATTACAATGTCTTGAAATGCGACGGCGGGATCTATTGTGAACTCAAGGACTTGTTCATCGGTAGAAAGCGAAAGATATGCAGCGAATTCCGTTTGTTCGAGGCTGCGTTGCTTTCCCGGCCAAAGGCGGTTAAACGGCATCGAAGAGACGCGGGTTTTTACCGCACTTACCATTTTTCCGTTTACGGTTATCTTATAATCGTCGCTTATTTCACTTGCGATCGGATGATTTGTCACCGTAATCATTCTAACGTCCCTTTCTTATAGAATTCGTTTCAATCTCCGGCAGAATCGCATCGCGGCAACTCGAACTGCCGGAAGAAGATTCGGATGAACTACTGTCATTTTAGCATAGGGAGCGCATGGCTGTCTACACATACTCAAAAAATGCACGGTTGTCAAAACCAAAAAAGTGCAGCGGAAGGAATTCCCTTCCGCTGCGCTTCGATCAATCCTCGATTTTTTACACCACTCCGTGCGCCAGCATGGAATCGGCAACTTTCAGGAAACCGGCGATATTGGCACCCGCGACCAGATTGTCGGGCATGCCGTACTTTTCGGCAGCGGCAGCGCAGTTCTTATAGATGTTGACCATGATGTCATGGAGCTTCGAGTCAACCTCTTCAAACGACCAACTGTAACGCATCGAGTTCTGGCTCATTTCCAGCGCGGACGTGGCAACGCCGCCCGCGTTGGCCGCCTTCGCCGGAGCGAACAGAACACCGGCCTTCTGGAAGGCCGCGATCGCTTCGGGGGTGGAAGGCATGTTGGCGCCTTCGGCAACCGCAGTCACGCCGTTCGCAACCAGCGCTTTGGCGGAATCCTCGTTGATCTCATTCTGCGTGGCGCAAGGCAGCGCGATATCGCACTTGATCGTCCAGATCCCGGAGCAACCCTCGTGATATTCCGCCTCCGGATGAGCTTCCAGATATTCCTTGATGCGCCCGCGGCGCACTTCTTTGATCTGCTTGACACAGTCAAGATCGATACCGTTTTTATCGTATACGTAGCCGTTGGAGTCGGACATTGCAACTACTTTGCCGCCAAGCTCCGTCGCCTTCTGGTTGGCATAGATCGCAACGTTTCCGGAGCCGGAAATGACGACCGTCGAGCCCTTGAAGGACTTCCCTTTCGCCGCGAGCATTTCGTTTGCAAAATAGCACAGACCGAAACCGGTGGCCTCCTTGCGGGCCAGGCTGCCTCCGTACGTAAGGCCTTTACCGGTCAGCACGCCGGTAAATTCATTGCGAAGACGTTTATATTGCCCGAACATATAGCCGATCTCGCGCGCGCCGGTCCCGATGTCGCCGGCGGGAACGTCCGTGTCGGCGCCGATATACTTGGAAAGTTCTGTCATGAAGCTCTGGCAGAAGCGCATGACTTCCATGTCGCTCTTCCCCTTCGGATCAAAATCAGATCCGCCCTTGCCGCCGCCGATCGGGAGCCCGGTCAAGCTATTTTTGAAGATCTGCTCGAATCCGAGGAACTTGATGATGCCTTCATAAACGGACGGATGCAGTCGGATCCCTCCCTTGTAGGGGCCGATCGCACTGTTGAACTGTACGCGGAAGCCGCGATTGACCTGTACTTTCCCCTGATCGTCCACCCACGGGACGCGAAACTTGATGATCCGCTCGGGCTCTACGATACTCTCAACGACGCCCTTTTCAATATACTCGGGGTGAGCTTCCAGAACGGGCTCCAGAGACTCGAGGACCTCGCGAACCGCCTGATGAAATTCGGGCTCGCCGGGATTCCTCTTCATGACGCGTTCCATCAGTTCTTCAAGATACTTGCTTTTGAAACTCATAACTCCATCCTCCATTCAGCAATCGATAAGGTACGGCTTTGCGCCGTACGATCTCTTATGCACTTAATTATAATCGCTTAAAAAAAGACTGTCAATCGATTTTTTTGGAATAATATACAAAAATCATACAAAACAGCGGCCTCTTTCACGGCAGAGGCCGCTGTATACTGTGATTAAAAATGCAGTGGAAGACCCATCGCCTTCTTTTCCTCATCGGAGAGGCTAAAGTAAGTTTTGACATTCTCTACCGGCCGATCTGCCAGCATCGCTGTCCATCGCTCCGCACTTTCCATCACTCCGCCGGGATTGTCTTTGACAATGATATCGCCTTCATGGCCGCCCAGATCCGCAATGTTCTGAACAACAGATCCGCTCTGCATCAGATTGTCTTTAATGATGGAACAACGAAGATGTTTAAAAACAATTCCGTAATTCGGACCGAAGCGGCGGGTCCCCGTTTTGTCCACGCCGTCCCGTCCGGTATGAAATGTGTTGTCGGAAATGTTCAGGTTGACACAGTCTTCCGCATAGATATGCGCATTATCATATCCTTTTACATCCATCCAATCGCTGAATGGACCACCGCTGCGATTGAACGTATTGCATGAAACAGAGATATTACGGTTATAACGCTCCGGATCTGCCGTAATGCGCAGCTGTGTTGCGCCCGCGCGATCAAACTGGTTGTTCGTGATCGTGATGAACTTGCAGTTTTTGATGTTCATCCCGAATCCGGCATTCCATTCGATCCGGTTGCCCGAAAAAACGGTTGAAGAAAAC
>JAEEGL016084401.1_pt1 | contig 22981 bp, 25 predicted proteins | sample 9134231 | NCBI WGS metagenome assembly JAEEGL01 (sample SAMN16246548, study PRJNA631951) | gut metagenome | biome: gut microbiome; feature: rumen; material: fiber-attached | host: Bos | place: Iran: Karaj | collected 2018-10
GAACGACTTCTCTTCAATGAACGTCAGTCCGTACTTGCCGCCGTTCATGTAATCGAAATGCTGATCGTACGGCTGGTTGGTGTCAAAACACTCGTCATAGACCTTCTGGATCTCTTCGTAGAGCTCCGGGTTCTCGGACTTGTATTCACTCCTCATGAGGCACATCGCAAGATATCCTCCGTCTTTCAGGAGGTCATGCACGCGGCTGTATGCGATGTCTTCTTTTATCCACTGTATCGTTGCGGCGGAATAGATAAGATCGAACTTTTTGCCGCCGAAATCATAAGTCTCAAAATCCGCGTTCACGATGTGGAAATTCGGATAAGACGAATACTTTTCGCGCATCTTGTCCGCCAGGTGTGATCCGAGCTCTACCGCAAGATAATCGGCTCCGCTCTTTATTGCGAAATCAGATGCCTGGCCGGTCCCGGGTCCTATCTCAAGGCATGACTTACCCGGGCCTAAGCCCGTGGTCTTAATAATATAGTCAAACAGTTTCGGATCGTATCTTACTCTCCACTTGTCGAACTTTTCGGGTATCGTATCAAATACAAGTCTCTTATCCTTTTCCATATTCCGCGTTCCTTACTTTACCTGTTCATAACAAAACTCACGGTGCTCATTATACATATCTTTATAGTGAAGGATCTTGTTCTCTTCGTCCAGCGACTCGAAATAACACCAGTCCCTCAGATTATAACGGTTATCCTTTGCAGGCAGTTTCCATGAAGTATGGTTCGCCCAGTACTGCGGTATCAGGGGACCGGTAAGATCTCCGACCGGACAGTTGTCCTTCTCCCTTTCATTGTCACTCATCATGAAATAATCAAGGTAGATGCCTTCGCGGTCACCTTTAAGAGCCCATGTGGTGTCAATGTGATATCCCTGGCCGTTTATGACAGCGTAAGTCCAGGCATGGCAGTTCTTGTCAAAGCATCCGATGCAGAATGCATCAACGCCCGATTGCAGCAGAAGGAACGCGTAGACCGACCCGAAGTTCTCACAAATGCCCTTTTTTTTCATAAAAGACAAATATACATATCCATCGACTGCTTCCTGGTCTCTCATCTCCCCATAGACGAAATTGTTAGCCACATACAGATAGAGCTTAAGAGCTTTCTCATACTCCGTATCGTCATACTCTATAGTACTGTTAAGGATACCTTCGATCATCTTCTCGAAATCGGCCTGTCTCTTAACATACTCCTCGACGGGCATATTGTAGTGGATCTTGCCGATACCGTTCTCGAAAGCGGGAGAACCGTCATCGCTCTTGCCTTCTATCTTTGTGCCAGCGGGCGGAATGAGGCAGCAGAGCACGGTAATATCCGTACACCATTTGTATGCTTCCTCGCTCGCGCATTTGAAAGTCTTCTCACCTTTTCTGATCGCATCGCTGAGATTATAGATAGCATCCCAGTTTTCCTGCGGGATCCTCTCGGAGAGTTTTTTCGAATATAAGTGCGGATTGTATTTGAAAAGCTGTTTAGCCGTCGTCTCGGGCACAGTCTGTTCCGTAACAGCGGAAGAAGGCGCGGCTGAAGGGGCGGGCGTATTCTCCGCTTGTTTGCATCCGGTAAGAACGAACGCGCAGATAAGGATCAGACTGATGATCTTATTTCTGTTCATAAAGGAAATCCTCCACCGCGCGATTATAGCAAAAAGGATACCTTTTGCTTATTTGACTGTTTGGCAAATATAAGGTTTTTACAGATATTCTTTCTCTTCGTGAGAGGCGAGACGGTCTCCCTCATACCTGAACCTCATCGTAAAGAAACGCCGCGGGGTCCTCTTGAAAAGGTAGTCGAACATTATCTTGTCGCCTTCCCAGACCGGCAGATCATTTATCTTTTCGAGCTTAACCCAGGCAAGTTCGCCCTCATCGCATTCTTTGCACGGAACCTCGTAATCATCGGGCACCGCAGCCGTAAAGACATGCATATATTCGCTGGGATATTCAGATGAAAGGAACGTAATAAGGCCCCTGTACTCAAAGTCATTGAGGTCTTCTTCAGGAATTCCGCTTTCTTCTTTCAGTTCTCTTAAGGCGCATTCTTCGGGTGTCTCATCCGTCTCGAAATGGCCGCCGATGCCGAGCCACTTGTCCCTGTTCATGTCGCCTTTACGAGTCTTGCGTATAAACAGACATGAATCTCCGCGGGTTATGTATATAAGTGTGGTGAGATTATCGATGCGCATACGGTTTTGTGCCGTCTATCGCGGCTGTCAGATCGCCTGCTCTGCAGGAATTGCTTCGCTTTCTGCCTCTTGGTTTGCACGAGTGATATGTGCGTTGACGCGGTAGATGATGTACGAAGATACGTCAACCTTGAATGTCTCGCAAAGAGCGCACCACTTGTCAGCTAAAGTAACGAGAACGCTCTCACGGTATCTCGGAGGCATGAATGTAAGCGGGAACATATGCTTGCTGATGATGTCTTTTTCTATCTTGTTAAGACCGAAATCCCTGTCTGCATTCAGCATTGCCGTACGGGGATGTGTGAATCCGTGGATATTGTGTCCGGGAATGGTCTTATCGTGCCAGTCATAAAGGAAATAATCGTGAAGAAGAGCGGCTCTTACGAGGCTGTCCCTGTCCACCTTGATATTGAACTTCTCCTCAAGGTAGTAAGCCATGAGCAGTGAGAACTTTGCTACTGAAACGCAGTGCTCAAACACGGTAGTCTTACCGTGCTGGGTAAAAGTCTTCATTACCTGTGCTCTGGGATCTAAAATTACATCGTGGCCACGGGTAAGGATCTCCTTGGCCAGCTTATATTCAGTGATATGCTTAGATTTAGAACTCAACTAACTTCGTGCCTCTTAATGGTTCTCAAGCTTTCGGCCGGAGAACCGCCTGCCTTTTCGTACCATCTGACATTATAAAGCATATTGATTTCAATTGCATCACAAACAGGCTAAAATCACGGAACTTTTAGACCGTCAGCGATGTTAAATCTGATATTTCTTCCTGATCCTCAAGTCCCACCAGATCTTCCAGGTGTCAGTGAACATCTTCCAGACGTCCTTGAACTTGATCCTGCCAAACGACTGGCCTCTTGTGAAGTTCAGTTCCACCGGCATTTCAACGAGCTTGGCTCCGCACTTGTTGGCGAGAGCCAAGAGCTCGATGTCGAACGCGAATCCGTCAACCTTGCGCAATGGAGCGATCTTCCTTATTAGGTCGCCTCTGTAGATCTTGATGCCGGTCTGGGTATCGTGGCACTTGAGTCCGAAAAGGACCTTGAGCATTATGTAGTAGCAAAGCGAAAACACTTTTCTCGCGAAGGGATATTCGAGCTTGGAGTCTTTATGCATTTTCGAGCCGATGACTATATCGGCATCCGTTGCGAGCATCTCCTTGACGTAGCCTTCAAACTGACCGGGATCCAGGTCAAGATCGGCATCAACAAAGCCTACAATATCGCCTCTGCTGTTATTGATGCCCCAGGTGACTGCTCCGCCTTTTCCGCGGTTCTTCTCATAACCGCAGTCTTTTATATGAGGATTTGCGGCTGCCGCACGCGCAACTTCCGCTCCGGTATTGTCCGTACTGCCGTCGTTGACCGCGATTATCTCGTACTCGGACGCAAAAGCAGATACGGCCTTATCAATTACCGTAAGATTATCGAAAATATGCTCGCCTTCATTATAGGCAGGGACTACGATACTCAGCATGTACACCTCATTAACAGCACGTCAGAAACGGCCTCCGCCGCCTCCGGAGAAGCCGCCGCCTCCTCCGCCGCCACCGCCGGAGAAACCGCCGCCACCGCCGCCGGAAGACGACTCTATGCGGATGACTGTCTTTCTCAGGAATTTATCTTCTCCTGTGACGGTACTGTTTGCTTTATTCATGTATGTGGAAGGCACCGGAACGGGATCGAGCTTTCTCATAGGAGTCGCGAAATATGTAATGATCATGGCAAGCAGCACCGGTATGATCATCGTGAAGAAAACGATCGCACCGTAACCCTTGTAGCTGTATCCGCCGAGACGGCCGACAATATCTTCCAGCGCCTCGAAGTATTCACCTCTTCCTAGGTGCTCTTTGTTGCGGTAGAAAAGGTTCTGGCACTCGCTGTCGCTTACTGCAAAGTGAGCCGTACCGTATGTGTAGAGCCAGAAGAACCTCTGCCCGTCCTCATCGATCGAAAGGTCAACAAGGATGCATATGCCCGAGTTGTTCTGCAGCGGAACGGTATTGACGTTCCTCATGTAATAGTCGCCTGCGTATCTTGCGCAGTCGTCATCGGAATTTGTGTAGCCGTCACCCTTGTTGCGGGTGGTGACGAGAACGACATTGATGTCCTTCTCTTTAGACAGGCTCCTGGCCATGTCTTTGAGTTCACTCTCTTCCTGTTCACTTAAGATCTCCGCATAGTCATCAACTCTGACCTTTTTCGCAGGAGAGAGATTCATAAAGATATAGAAGATTATCGCCACGATGACGATGCCGAGAAGGCCAATGCCGACGCCGACCGAGGCACCGCTGAGCTCGTTCCAGATAGATATTTTCTGCGTTTTTTCAATTTTATTGCTCATCCCCAGATACCTCTCATGAAAATGCCAAGGATCAGCCTGGCAATGACAGCCGCGACCGCAAGGGCAATGAAGAAGAATCCCGTCTTCTTGACCGTGCTGACAGGAACCTTGCCTGCAACCTCACCGGTCTGTCCGTTCATCGCAAAGTAATACATCTTGTTGTGGTATTTATATGCCATGAACCATACGGGAAGCAGAGCGTAATGAGCCGCCATCGACGTGATCATGCTCTTGTTCTTTGTGATCCTGTGCCTGTCATATTTCTTGCCGATGGAACTCTTGATGATGTCATCCATGCCGCTGATACCGCGGTCGGTAGCACGCTTTGCAAGAGCCTGCGCGTCCTGATCGTATCTGTCCGCGTAGAATCCCGGGATATAGTCGTAATCGTAAGGGATAAGCTTCTCGAAATTAAAAGGCTCGATAGCTTCCATGAGCTTATCGTCGATCCTCGTCTCACCGTCTAACGGGATATTCTTCCACTCGGCATCGCCCTGCCTGGTGACCTGATAGTACTTGGTCGTGCGGTATTCGCCCGAGTAGGAGATATCCTCGGCAGAAGCCTCAATATCGATATGAGCCTTGATATTGAAAAGCCAGAACGGAACATAAAGCCCCGTTAGCTTGGTAATGTTCTTCTTGGAAACGAATCCGAAAGGTGTCCATTTTCCGCCGCCGGCCCACTTCATAAAGGCCTGCTCCGCCTTCTCGCGAGACACCTTGAACGGGATCATGTACTGGGGCTTGAATTCATTCGTAAGTCTCTGGCCAACCAGCGCAGGTGATCCGCAGAATGCGCAGAAGGTTGCCGAAGTATTCTTGTCGGTAACGACTCTTGCACCGCAGGAATTGCATACGAATTCGACCTGCTCTTCCATGTGTGAAGGAGCTGTCTGAGAAGCCTGCTCGGAAGGTCCGATCGCCTCGGAAACATCAGTGACGATCTCTTCCTGAGGCTGCTGATACTGCTGTGCCGGTGCCTCCGGCTGAGCCTGGACCGGTTGCTGCTCCATAACAGGAGCCGTGTTTTCCTTTACGAGTTCATCGACCGCAGAGTTAAATAACGAAGGGTCGAAAGATGCGCCGCAGAAATCGCAGCCGAGTTTCTGAATCTCAGGATTGAACTTCAGATTGCTCCCGCAATTCGGGCATTTGATCGTGTCTGCCATACCTATCCCCTTTTGCAGTGCTTTATTTCTTCATTTCCATATCAGCCTGGAGCACTGCCTTTGCAAGCTGATCCGCGCATGAGGTGTCCTTGAAACCGCAAGTGTTGCCGGCAAGCTTGGCCGCTATCTCAGCCGCTGTCATTCCATCGCACAGCTTGCTTACCGCCTTGAGATTTCCGTTGCATCCGCCGTCAAAATGTATATTCGTGATCTTGGAAGAACCGTCAATGTCGAATTCGAGATTGAACGGGCACACTCCAACCGGTCTGTATTTGTAATGCATCAGATCACCTCCTGAATCAAGATATCATATAAGTGCCTGTTTTACTATTCCGTGAGCGCCTTAAGCGTCATGGCATAGCCCTTCTCCTCATAAGGATAAGGGTTCTCGCGGTATGTCACTCCGCGCTTTTGCGCGATGAGCTTTGTCAGATAAGTCGCGAAGAACGGGTTCTTCACAAGGACCGGACCGATCAGGCTGATACCGAAGAGATTGCTCTTCCTGACTCCGTCTTTTGCAAACGGGATCTGGCCGATGGTCTTCGTGATATCGAACATAAACCCATCAAATCCTTCGATCACATCGCACTTGTTGATAAAGCCGACAAACGGTTCTTCAAAGCCTTCAGCGGACATGACCGCATCGCCCGTGAATCTTGTTTTAATCTCTTCTTTTACATCGAAACCGAAAAGGCCCAGTCCTTCGATCTTATCGCCGTAGAGCGTCGCAATGTTCTTCCCGAGCATGCCCCACGCATTGCCTGTGAAGAGCACCGGGGTTCCTTCTTCAACTGCAGCTGAGAACTGCTTTTCGAACGTCTTAAGGTGAGATACCGCGGCAGTCCTTCTGGACTCTGTTCCGGAACCGCAGTAAATAAGGTCAAAACCTTCAAAGCTTATGTCCTCATCGGTTACCGTTTTCCTGGTGATCTCAACGTCAAAGCCCTGGTCTTTCAGGCGTTTTTCCATGATCCTCACGTTGCCGTTGTCGCCGTAGAGGTTGAGGAAATCGTAATAAAGGTAGAGGATCTTCGCTGTCATTTGATCTCCTTCCTTGTCACGATAGACAGGATCTTTTCCTTGTCGGAAAAGCATGTTATCACGTAAAGATATTCGTCGCGGTCACCTGCGAAAGCCGCAGCATCGGGAATGGATTCGAAAACCTCCGTCTTGTCGTTGCTGATACCTGCAGCTTCGAAACGGACCGCCAGATCATTGCAGTATTTGCCCGCGAGTATGATCTTGCTGACGTTGGGAAGGTTAAGCTTCTCGAAATCGATGTCCCAGAGCCATGAAGAATCCGAAGTGAAATATTTGCGGCTTATCGCATCGACAATGATCATGACATTGACCTTTTTCGGGTCATTGGCGACGACATCTATAGAGCGGTCATAAGAGACCGAATTCTCGTGTTTTGAAAGAAGGAGCCTGCCCTCTGTCTTTCCGAGCGTAAAGTCAACGATACGGCCGGACTTGAGTATATAGCCTCCGAGGGCCTCGGCAGCCTTCTCTTTGGAGATGCCCGCAAGGTCTGCCGCGGCAAAAGCAGCGAGCGTGTTGTAGCAGTGGTAGATGCCGTTGAACGTCAGAGGGATCTTGTATTCGCCGTTGATAACTATCTTGCCTTCATCGAGGTCAACACCTGTCAGCGCCCAGCGTGTATCCGGTCTTGCAAAGCCGCATGATGTGCAGCGGTATTTGCCGATATGGTTGTAGTGGTAGTACTCGTATTCCATCGGCTTCTTGCAGATGGGGCAGTATTTGCCGTCATCGTAGATGCTGTCGTTGGTATTTGTGTCGCAGTCAAGGTGATCCGCTCCAAAATACAGAGTGCCTTCCCTGCCCGCGCCGAACTTGGATACGAGCGGATCGTCAGCATTGAGGACCAATGTCATGTCATCGTGAAGTCCGCGCTTAATGATGTCGTAGATCCAATCCGGATGACCGTTTCTCGTCATCTGGTCGCGGTAGAGATTGGTAATTATCAGATATCTCGGATGGAAGAACCTGAACGTTCTTCTCATGTATCTTTCATCAGACTCGAGCAGGACCGCTTCACTCCTGATCTTTCCGCCCAAAGTCGCATCATTTAACAGGAATGTGGTAACACCCTCGGTCTGATTGGAGCCCTCTTTGTTATAAGCAACCTTAAGACCGCCCTCACGCAGGACGTGGGCGATCATCTCAACAGTAGAGGTCTTTCCGTTTGAACCCGTTACCGCAATTACGGTATCGGGATACTTAAGGTGCGCAAGAATATCCGGGTAGAGCTTCAAAGCTATCTTTCCCGGCATGCTCGACCCACGCCCCAAAAGGCCCGCGAGGAACCTTAAGATCTTGCATATGAGTATTGTGAAAAACATTCGAATCTTCATCTAGTCCCCGATTATACACCAAACACCGCTATTTTGTCCGTGCATATTAAATAAATAATAAAATAGTGGTGCTTTATGTGTTTATCTCTCCCTGACGTACTTTGTGACGCGGTCGTTGATGTATGACACGGCCTGTTCGAGTGTAACGCTGCCTGAATAATACGGCTGCGTCTCCTCGATCACAAAAGTCACTATCTGCGGATCCTCGTAATAGTAGGTCGAGATCGTTGACAGACAAGCCAGGAAGTTCTTGACCATTGAGACAGAGCCGAGCTTATCGTTATAAAATCCGACCTCGACAGCTGCGTTATTGTTGGATATCTTCGCACTAAGGACTTTGTTGTGCGCTACGTTGATGATCGGGACCGAACTTTCCATTATCGTTTTGTTGGTAATGATATCGCCGATCTCTTCAGAGCCTGTCTCATATCCCGCGCCGTCAAAAAGGAAATTCAGAAAACTCTTGCAGCCTTCTGTCCGGTCTGTGTTAGCTGCGACCGAGATGGTCTCGAGCGCTCTGAACCTCGGACCTGAAGCATTAACAGAAGGCGTGCCGATCAGAGTGTAGTTGCCGTCCTCTTTGCAGCATGCCAGAACGAAATCCAGATATCCCTTGCATCTTGCGTACATTGACTCGCCGCGCACCTTGTTCTTGATATCATCGCGCACTTCCGGAGGCGTGCTGTCGTAGTCAGCATATATGAAATTGTCTTTGGCATATCTGACTGCGGCATAGAACTGTTTCGTGCCGAAATCAATATTCTCTCCTTCGATCGCAGCTTTGGTGTCGATACAGGACAGAATGAAGGCGACCTTGTTATTGTATGTGCTAAGAGGAAAATCATACGGAGAAAAGCCTTTCAGGTCTTTTTTCACCATATTGCCGTAGTCTTCAAAGGTAATACCGACGGCACCGTCATCAATCAGGTCTGTATTCGTGACGAGACCTTCTATCTCAAGAGTAACGGGAAGGAAATACTGTTTACCGCCGATCTTGCATGCTTCGATGACGTTGCCGTACTGTTTTCCCATGACAGATTCGTCGAGCATGCCTGTCAGATCCATGAAGATCTCGTCCCTCATTGCATAGTTCTTCTGAATGCCGATGACAAGGTCCGGTGCTTCGGATCCTTTGAGATGCTGGATCATCGTATAGAGCTTCTCATCATCAAGATTGAAATTCTCAAAGTGGCTTCCGACTGTAAATCCGGTCTTGTACTTGTCCCATACCCTGATCAGATACTCGCTGTCATTCTTGTTGAACTCATAGATCGCATGTGACAGATAGACCGATACACCGGTATCCAGCGGCATGGCAAGTTCGATGATCTGCTTTCCCGCATGAGGATTCCTGTCATTCTTGGTCAGCACCGTGATGTAATCGAAAGTATCGATAGTGAGCGTAGTTCCCGGAGTAGGACAGGTTGAGCGAATGACAGTTCTGTCGCTTGTGCATGTCAGTATCTTGTTGTCTCCTGACAGATCGCTGAAGAAAGGGGAATACCAGTTGTTATCGATCACTGTCTCGGCTTTGTCTGCCTTGGTATCAAGCCGGGTTATGTTGCCGAGTGAGTCGATCCTGCAAAGCTCGCCTTTATCCGTGATCCGGTAATCGGCAGAATTGACTTTGCTGTTGTCAGATATCTCATATTCACTCTGTCTGACAAGTTTACCGCTCGACGGTTCAAACTCCAGAACTATATCGGTTCCTGCATATGTGTGTCCGATGACATTAAGGGTATCAGTCGTCTCGTTATACGAGAAAGGTTCGAACATTAAGACTTTCTCCATCTGTGAAGTATCCAGCTCGCCGATAAATTCAGCGCCTTTGTACAGATAGAAATATGTATCCGTGTTCTCAACGATCGTAGCTATACAATATTCGCCGACCAGACACGCTGAGGAAACTCCCCAGTCGCCCCTTTTAAGAGTATTGCCGCTTGCGTCAGTAAATTTGACGAAGTCTGATACCTTTCCCGTCTCAAGGTCTATCTCCAGCCTGCCTGTGTCAAATGACTGTTTACCCCAGACGGTAGCGATGACATTTGCTGTCTTTCCTTCAGGATCGATCTGAACGTCCCGGAGATTGTCTATATCATAACCACGGGGAGGGGTTAACTGTTTCCGGTCAAGAAGCTCGCCTGAATCATCGTAAGTATCGAGGACCGTTCTCCGGCAGTCATCCTTATCCGAAATCTCGTAAAGAGAATACATATAGAAGATCTTATCGTTACTTGCGCCGCAGCAGTCACCCGCTACAAACTCCGAAGGTTTGATGTCCCTCTCGAGCTTAAACCTGGAAGAACTGTACCAGGGGTCATTCTCCCTTACCACAGTCGCTTTAACCTTGCGTTTTGAACAAGATGTGAAGAGTAATAACGACATTATTGCCACCATAAAAACAGCAGCAGCCTTTGTCTTTATCATTAGCATCTCCTCCTGTTATCGTCTACATCAGTATAACCTTTATTCCTCTTTAAACGTAACATTCGAAGGCACGTTCGTGTTCCTGGAAGCGATATCACGGAAATTATCAGTGATCCTGGTCTTCCAGATCGCCCTGCCGTCTGAATCGTCGACAAAATAAAGCATCATTCCGAAATCCTTACCGCCGTATTTGGACACATCAAGGTCTTTCACGAAATAGTACGGGACATTGCTTCCGTCCCTGTAGGTCATCAGCTTACCCTGGCTTAATGTGACGCGGTTGATACTCCTGGGATCATTCCTGTCCCAGATTAACATGTAGACGTGCAGCTGCCTTGCGGCAAAGACTTCAGGGGTTGTTCCCGTGATCCAGAGATCCATCGTCTTTTCGCCTTCTGAATATCTGGTCCCTATATCAACCGACGCGGATGTCAGTCTGTGCGAAGCAGATTCCGGAGACAGATCGAATACGGCCCTGTCGATGACCTTTCCGTTTTGTTCATCGTAGACTACGAAGTTATATCCGTTTTCGCCTGAAGAATACTCTTTCCCGTCAATAACGACCGAGCCAAGCAGGTCTGAAGATGCAAGCTCAAATCTCTTTCCGTCCTTAAATATGCCTTTGAACAACATCATGCCGTTGCCGCTGTTCTCATGGCGGAAACCGGTTCCGACCGCACCGACGTAGGATCTGTGGGATTCTTTGAACGCAACGCATTCGAGATCTATATGAGAGAAGGATTCCGCGATCTTGCGCGACAGTCCTGAGGCCGCATTTCCCTTTGAGACGATCAGCACGCTGATGTTCTTAAGTCCCGAAATCGATTCAAGATAAGACGGGATATCTTCTGATCTTAAGACGGACCTTCCGTCAGTATTCTCATAGAAGACGTGTTCTTCCCCGTTCGAATCCTTAGCCGTCAGTCTCATTCTTCCGGCAAATACGTCCCTGTAGGAAAGCCCAGTCTTAAACTCTCCACTCCATGTCTTGTCGGGCTTGATCTCGAAATCACATGTGCTTACGCTGTTGCCGTTTACGTCAAAGAATTCGCCTCTGACGGAATCTATCACAAGGCCTGCCCTGTCGATGCCCCAGAAGTTTACTTCAAGCGTTCCGGGATCTTTATAAGAGCAGTCCATATCAAGATAATCAAGGTCTTCCAGGATGGTCTTAGACAGCGGATCGTATTTCGCGATATCGCGGAAGAACTTGCTGTCCCTGGTCAGTTCCTCCTCAAGCGTTGCCCTTCCGAATCGCTCGTAGAGCGTCGGGCTGTCAGAGAAAAGATCCGTTCCGAGACCTAGCCTGTTACCTGTGATCTCAGCGCCGATCGCAGCGAGCGTAGTCGGGAAGATATCGAATGTCGTGTATTCCCTGTGCCTTACGCTTACCGGTTTGACAGCCGGATTGATTATGTTCGTGTAAGTCCTTCTCTCATATTGCGGATCGACGTCCTTACAATAGTCGGCATCCATCGTGATATGGTCGCCCGAAAGGATTATTGTCGTATCGTCGTAGAAGTCCTGTTCCTTGAGCCAATTGACAAACTCGGTGACCTGCTTTGACGAGCATCTGATGACGTTCGAATACTGCGTATCATATTCGCTGCCGCATTGGCTACAGACATAGCCGTCCTCGAAATGCGTATCCGCAGTAAGGATCGTCAGCGCAAAAGGTTTGTCTGAAGATGCCATATCAGCAGCTTTTATCTTCGCGAACTCGAAAAGCCTGCTGTCCTCAAATCCCCACCACACCTTGTAGCCTTTGGGTATGTAGTTGTTTGCGGCAGCATAGTCGTAATCGAAAAAGTCTTCGCATCCGTGGCTTTTCAGGTACACTTCGCGGCTGCCGAAAGACACCGGGGATCCGCACATAAATGCCTGATTGTAACCTTCGTCCTTCAGGATATCTCCGAGTGTTCTGATGCCCGGATAAAACGTATCTGCATGCGCCGTCGCGGCGTTGGTCTTGCCGCCCGCAATAGGGATCCCCGCAGTCTGCGCAACGATACCGCTCATGGTGTATGTCGCACCTGTTATGACATGCCCGCCGTTTAAGCGTTCGCTATTGCCTTCGAAACACTCGCCGCCCTTTAATGCAAGCTCTCTTAATTCCGGGATTACGTCCTTATCGAAATCCCCGCCGTGTGCCTTGTCTGTGTACGTCGTCTCCATCGATTCAAGATAGATGAAGATGAGATTTCTTTTCTTGCCCGGGAATCTCACATTATCCTTTGAAGGCGCTATGTAGTAATTGTCGACGAAATCCGATGTGGTATTCTGCGACCTTATGTATCTTATAATGCCGTATCTTCTGTCTGCTCTTACGAGCTGGATAACGGACATCAAAGCGGCCGCGGCAATCAGGATAAAAGCCAGTATCTTACGTGTCTTGTCCTTATCCTTTTTGCGAAGCAAAACTGACAGGACCGCAAAAGCAACCGCTGCAACAACAGTTGGTACCGCAACCTTCAGGATGAATGCCGTGATGACGTTTCCGGCTGTTCCTTCAAGCGGAGAACTTAAGTAGAACACGATCTCATCGAACGTGATATCGTGCCAGTAGCCCAAAGTCCAGGTAACAAGCGCAGCGATAAAGAACAGCAGCATGAATGCCGCTGTTCCGATAATGATCCCTGCTGCTGACCTTTTCTTATCCTTCATTTGCCTGCTTTACGATCTCCTCGTAAGATACGGCTCTGATAACGCGGAAATTCTTTTCGATCTCTCGTGTCCACAGATCGATCTCACCTTCAATGTCAGATACTTCGGGAAGGATGAAGCCCCATATGGTGCAGCCGGTCTTCTTGAGTTCAGGCAGAAAGTAGTTGAAGCCCCAGTCGACATCTTCTTTCACGTCTTCAAAACCGTTTCTTGCATCAACTATGAAGATGCTGTCCTTATGCTCTCTGAGCAGTTCCAAAGAGGCATTTACGGGATCCCTGTAATCGTCGAAATGGGCTTCTTTTTTCCACACGTGGAAGACCACATTGTCCTTCTCGATATAATCCGTTTTTGCGTAATCACTTTCAAACATAAAAACCTCACAGATCCATTTTCATGAACACATCGGCCATTGCGTTGTCGTTATATCTGTCTATCTTTTCAAAACCGAACTTCTCGTAGAGCCTCAATGCGTCTTCGTATTTCAGCATCGAATCGAGCAGTATCCTCTTAAAGCCGCGGGTCTTTGCCTCGTTAACGGACACGCTCATGAGAAGGCTTCCGAGGCCCTGTCCTCTGTATTCTTTATGAAGATACAGGGCTTTGAGTTCAACGGTCCTTTCATCGATCTTTTTCAGCGCAACCGTTCCAATGACATCACCTCTATCGACAAGGCAATAAAACACTTCAAATGCTTCTGGGATATTGTTATAGAAATAATGCCTGCCGGCAGGTTCGAACTTCTTGCCAAGCTCGGTAAAGCACTTGTCAGTGAAATCAAATACACCCCGCTTCAGCGAAGGATCGTAAGTGACCATCCTGATGCCGGCCTGTTCTTTCTTCGTGATCTCAAACCCTTCATCAAGATAAAGTCTAACCGCTCCGGCATTCCATTCCGCAACGTGGATAACAAACTCAGCTGCGCCCTTTGAAGCGATATTGTTCATCGCCCAGATCAGTAGCTTTCTGCCATAACCTTTGCGCCTGTAAGAATCATTTACGAAAAGATCGTCTATCTCGTTTCCGATGCATGAGACCGCGCCTATCAGCTCATCTCCTTCAGTCAGAAGATTGATCTTATCAGCTTTGGAAAGGACCGCGCTGTCATCGCCGTACCAGTCGTACGGCCTGATGTTCAGAGCCTCTCTCATCGGACGGAAAGCGGCGTTATAAAGGGCCTTGTACTGTCCCAGATAATTCTCATCAAAAGTAATGCATTCTATCTGCGCTTCGGGAATATCCTTTAGGCCGCGCCGCATCTCATAGACAACGAACATATATCACTTCTTTTTCTTGAGCTTCGGAGAAGGAAGCTCAGGATACATCGCATCGAAAAGGTCTCTTAAGAACTCCCTGTTATCGACTCCGTCCACCAGGATCATTTCCTTGGCACCCTCATAAGGAAGCTCAAGTTCCGCGTCGGGCATGAGATTACGCGCGGCCTTCGTATCCTTCACGAGGAAGCGGTCGTCGTAGATACCGCCGATCACTTTGCCATGGTAGTAGATAATGTATTCGCTCATCATGGCACGGTAAGAAACGTCGTCAAGAAGCGACAGCTGATCCATTATGAATGCCAGGTAATCTTTGCTCGATGCCATATCAGTGACCCTCACAATTCCTTTTCCATATAACCGGCCGTGAAAGAGAAGAAATCAAACTTTTTCGTGCAGGTATGGGTAAATCCGTGATCCTCATACCATTTGCGGAGGACCTTGTTCTCTTCAACGATCGAAAGCTTCATAACGGTGCAGCCGAGTTCTTTTGCACGTGCCTGCGCGTCGTTCAGGAGCGCTTCGCCGATCCCGCTGTGCCTGTACTCAGGCAGAACGCAAAGGCTTCCGAGTTCGCACTCGCCTTCTGAAGGCAGAGCAAGGTTATAGTACCCCGCCATCTTACCGCCTTCGAAACACCCGTACATCGGGCGGTGCTGCTCATCCATCCAGAAAAGCACCTTTGCCTCATTAGTTGCAAAAGCGGTAAAAAGCGGCGAGTTTTCGGGCGTGATATCGAACTCTTCAGCAACCGTTAGAAAGCTTGTACGTATTACGTCTACGCATTCGGGAATATCTTCTTTTGTAATTGCTCTGATCATGTTATTTAATCCCGTATAATCCCAGGATGAACTGCGCGGACTTCTTCGCAAATGTACCGAAAGACTTAGGCCACTGGCCGTCGATCTTTCCCGTCTGTCCGTTGATTACTATCGTGTAGAGCTTGTTGTCGTAGAAGAACGAGTTGATCCAAACGGGTACAACAAGATATTTGTACTGAAGGTTATAGTACTCGGTAGCCATCTGGATGCCCATGAGGAATTTGGATTCAACCTGCCTTAATGCCTGATTCTTCAGGTAAGAATCCATATCGCTTCCGATGCCGTTCCACGCTTCCGACAGGCCGATGGAATAGTGCTCGCAGGGGAATCCCGCGAGAGCATCCGGCGTGTAAGGTTTTGCCTCATTCGTTCTGTAATCCTTGATCACGTTCAGGAGAAGTTTGTCAGACGCAAGCTGTTTGCTTGCAACGACAGGGAAATCATCGACCTGATGCTGGAATCTTCCGCTCTTGAAAAGAGTTCTGTTGTTCTCGTTGTAATGCCCCGTAAAACGGTTGATCGTGAGTACGTCAAACGTAAACAGAGGAACATAGATACCGTAGAACTTGTTGAGCTGAGCGTCGCGCGCAAGGAGCTCGGGTGCAAGGAACCTGTCCTTGATCCAGTCCTTGAAAATATAGAGCGCACGGTTTTCCGTGATCTCAAAAGGAATTACTCCGTTAGGAGCCATGATGTCCTGCGCAGGGTCACCCGCCTCAACTGTGGTGGAGCCGCAGAAAGGACAAAGACCTGAGAGCTGGAGCTTGTTCTGGATGGTCTGTGCGCCGCACTGCCTGCATGTTACGACCTTGGCTTCCATGCCCCAGTCGTGGCTCGCGGTGTGCTGTGCCTTAAGGAAATCCATCTCCTCAACAGGGATCTTAGATACGAGTTCCGGAATGACTTCTCTATGTCCGCAGGACTGGCAGACCAGGTTGTTGAACCCGGGATTAAAGAGCATTGTGCCGCCGCAGGACGGACATTTCTTAGTATGTTCCATGTCAATAACCTCTAAAGCAAATTCCCGTACCGTCGTAACAGAACCCTATTATACCAATTGCCGGGACAGTTTTTGACTATTCTTTCTCTATCTCCATGAAGATGTCGACATCGGTGCGCTTGAACTCTTTAAATCCGCACTTCTCATACACGTGTTTTGCACGCTCATTATCTGCATAGACAATGAGGTAGATCCTCTTTAATCCGAGCTCATTAAAGCCGTATTCCACGGACCTTTTAAGTGCTTCGGTGCCGTAGCCTCTGCCCTGCATCTTCGCAGTCAGAACGATGCCCCATTCCGCTTCTTCGAAAACGCGGTTAAAGAACTCGATATTGCCGATGAACTCATTGGTGCCCTTTTCGAGCATCGAAAACATTGTCGCGTTATTATCCATCTTATCCTTGATGTAATCGATCTCGTCCTGCTCGGAATACGGTTCACGCCTTTCGCCGATAAAGCGCGCGACGTTCTCGATATCATTGACCATCTCAAGATACTGGGGCACCAGATCATAAGACGGTCTTACATAAACTATATTTTCAGATTCGAATATTTTTTCCATTTTTATCTTGAATAAACTCCCGTAAGGATCTCCTTCTTATATGCTTCTTTATTAGGCATGTCAGCGAAAAGATCCGACCTGTCAGCGGCCTCTTGGTTGTCATACGGAATGCTCAGGATGTTCATGCTTATGGTGGCAGGTTCAGATGAACCAAGCTCACCTTCTATCAGCAATGCATGGCATCTCGTAACACCTAAAGAATTGCCTACGCTTCCCGTGTTGATCGCGTAGCCTAGATCCATCTCGAGGATGTAAGGCATATGACAGTCTGCGCTTATGAAGCCGTTATGGAGCTTTCCCTTCGTATCTGTATAGCCGGGACGCATCTCATCCATCGTGAGATAAGGATGGAAATTGGCCGCGACCGGCCTGCCGTGGAACAGCCTGAAGTCGATGCCGCTTATCAGGACCTCGTCTTCCTGAGGCAGTGATTCAAGCCAGGCAAGACGTTCCTTGCCGAGCTGTTCGGCATAGAAACGGTTCATCTTAAGCCATTCGAGGTGCTCTGCATCAATGGCGCTGCTGTCCATCTCGCACAACTTTCCGGTCTCAACACAACCCAGGTCCCAGTTGCCCGCGATAAAGTGGTTGCAGTTTTTTCTCACCCAGTCTAAGGTCTTATCGCTCTCAGGACCCTTGCCGACGGCATCTCCTAAAAACCAGATGTCATCAGGCTTTATCTTTTCGATCTCCTTTTCGAGCGCCAGCGTTGCGGGCATGTTCCCGTGAAGGTCAGCCAAAAACAATATCTTCTGCATTCTTGTTATTCCTTTACGCTTTTATATAAGCTTACGTGCTTTGTAAGATCAGAAAATCCGTTCTTCAGATAGAACTTGTACGAGGGCATGTCGTTATCCGTCTGAAGAAATATTCCGGCTAATCCCTTTGTCCTGATATCGCTCTCGATAAGATCCAGAAAATGAGAGCCGATCCCCTGTCCCTGGACAGCGGGATCAACACAGAATTCCTCGATGTTGTAGTTCGTTCCTTCCCACCAGTGACGTACCGTTCCGAGCGATACAGCAACGAGCTTGCCTTCGTTCTTAAGACCGTAATTAAGGCCCTTGAAGTTGCCTGAGACGTCCTTCAGGTATTCACGGAGCTGAGCCGTGTCACTCCAGTCATCGTTCCAGGGTTCGCCTTTAAAAGCGCTTCGGTAAAGCTCTGCGATCTCATCCAGATATGACTCATCAATCTCAAAAAATTCCTCAATGACCATTGATCAGATTTCCTTTCCGGCAAGTATCTCTTTATAGTCTTTGAGGTTCTTTTTGAGCAGGTTCGGAATGTCTAATTCATAAGGGCATCTCGTCTTGCAGATACCGCAGTCGACGCAGGATTCGATCTTCATCATCTCGTTCTGCCAATGCTCCGTGAGCCAGTTCTGCGACGGCGCACGCCTTATCATCTGGCTCATCCTCGCGCACTGGTTGATCGTGATGTCGACCGTACACGGCATGCAGTATCCGCATCCTCTGCAGAACTCTCCCAGGAGTTCTTTGCGGTCGTTTTCGATGAAGTTCCTGATATCGTCAGTCATCTCGATTTCTTTACCGAAAAAGCCCAGCCATTCATCAAGCTCTGATTCTCTTTGGACGCCCCAGATCGGCAGTGCCGGATACTGGCTCATGAAGGCCATGCACGCTTCAGAGTTAGTAAGCAGTCCGCCCGACAAGCCCTTCATCGCTATAAATCCCATGCCTGCCTTTGCAGTATCTTCAACGAGCTTGATATCCCTGTCCGATGCCAGATACGAGAACGGGAACTGCAAGGTCTCATAAAGACCGCTCTTAACGATATCCTCGGCAACTCCGATCTTGTGCGCAGTGATGCCGATGTGTCTTATCTTACCCTGCTTCTTGGCTTCCTTCATGCATTCATAGAGTTCGTCGCCTTCACCGTAACATCTGGCTGCACAATGGAGCTGGTAGATGTCCAGATAATCAGTCTTAAGGAGCTTCAAAGATGTTTTCAAGTCGCTCCAGAATTTCTCTTTTGTCGTGGCCTGGGTCTTCGACGAGATATAGACTTTGTCTCTCATTCCCTCGAAAGCGATGCCGACCTTTTCCTCGCTGTCGGTATATGCTCTCGCGGTATCGAAAAACCTCATCCCTCCGTCGTATGCTTTGCGAAGGAGATGTGCCGCTTCTTCAGTGCTTACCCTCTGTATAGGCAGCGCGCCGAAAGCATTCTGGGGAACGGTAATTCCTGTCTTTCCCAATGTATATTCTTTCATGTCCGTTCCTCCTTTATGCTTTATTGTTAATCAGTTTACTGCTGAATTCAAACAGTTCTTTTGCCAGCTCCATATCCTTCGACCGCTTAGACGACTTGGCAATCTTGCACTTGTAGAAATATTCTCCGCTGACATCCGCCACGGAATCGTTTGTTGCAAGAAAAACCGCGGTCCTAGCACCCTGCTCAGGGGTCTGAAAGAACGGCTTCAGAAGTCCTGTAACAGTCTTTCCGAATCCCGTCTCGCGGTCTATTCCAATGTTGGTCGCGACAGCTCCGGGGTGGCAGCAGTTAACGGTTATTCCTTTATTCTTAACGCGCCTTGCAAGCTCTCTGGTAAAGAGGACATTTGCAAGCTTGCTCTGCGAATACGCCTTGAAAACATTGAACCCCTTGTGAAGGTTGATGTCGTCGAAATGGATCTTTCCCGTCTTGTGCGCGCCTGACGCAACTACGACTATCCTTGATCCTTTTCCCATAAGATCAAGAAGGCTCGTTGTAAGAAAAAAATGCCCGATGTGGTTGATGCCGAACTGACGCTCTAATCCTTCTTTTGTTTCCTGTCTGTCGAGTGAGATAAAGCCCGCGTTGTTCACCAGGATATCGATGCGGGAATACGATTCCCTGACCTTTGAAACGAATGATCTTACCGAATCGTAATCACCGAGATCACAGAGGATAAGATCAAGATCGCGTGGCTTTTCGGAATTCAGTCTTTCAAGAGCTTCCCTGCCCCTTTTCTCACTCCTACACAGCATTATGACCTTAGCGCCCATATCGCTCAAAGCTCTCACGGTCGCCATTCCCATACCGGAATTAGCTCCGGTCACAATCGCTGTCTTACCCTGCAGTCTCATGCTTTCTTATATTAACATGCAGAAGTAAGCTTTCGGGAAGGATCAGATAACGTAGAACCACTCGTCTCCCTGTTTGACTTCTTCGCTCTTTACCTTGTTGTCTTCGGTCTTATATTCGTTCTCAAAGATCTTCGTGCTGACCTTGGAATTAGGCTTGATCGAAGCCGTGATGAACGAGTTGCCTCCGATAACGGAATTCTCTCCGATAACGGTCTCACCGCCCAGAATGGATGCATTTGCGTAGATGGTTACGTTATCGCATATAGTCGGATGACGCTTCTTGCCGGAAAGCCTCTGGCCGCCTCTTGTCGAGAGCGCGCCAATGGTGACACCCTGATATATCTTAACGTTCTTGCCGATGATGGATGTCTCGCCGACAACGATACCCGTGCCGTGATCGATGAAGAAATGCTTGTCGATCGTAGCACCCGGATGGATGTCGATACCCGTAAGCGAATGCGCGTACTCGGTCATGAGCCTGGGCAGCACCGGAACTTTCTCAACATAGAGCTCATGAGCCATACGGTATACGGTGATGGCGTAAAGCCCCGGGAAAGCGAGGATGATCTCTTCATAATTGTCTGCAGAAGGATCGCCTTCAAAAGTCGCCATGAGGTCTGTCTCCAGGTATTCGCGGATCTTCGGGATCCTGTCAAAGAACGTCTTTACGACACGGAAGCTCTCTTCATCCTTTTCCTCATCGGAGAGTGAACTCTTCTCTTTCGAGTAATCGAGCGCCAATCTGACCTGCTTGTTCAGATGATAGAACGTGTCCTCAATGATCACCGCGAAGCTGTTCTTAGGGTTGTAGATTTTATAAGTCCTGTCCCTGAAATAACCGGGATATACGATCTGGAACAGGTTGTTTACGAGCTCCTGGACCTCAGACTTGTCCGGCTTGTTATAGATGTTGATCTCATCGATTATCTTGCCGCCGTTATAGTCTTCGAAAATGTTTGCTACTATCTTTCCTACTACTTCCTGATCGATCTGCTTAGTCATGGGGTTCCCCTTTCTTATCAGCTGTGCTTTTCACGAAAAAAGCCCGGAGGCATCTGTCTTCCGGGCTTATCTTATGCTTATATCTCTTGGCTTCTCACCTGGCAATCAGCAATCGAATGCCGTCCATAAGACTTCACCCTCGGACGTACAGATACAACAACAGATTGTATGCTTCTTCGAAAACATGATTACCTCAAAGTTAATTTTTATACGGCGATTTTATCAACATCAACCTGCTTAGTCAACGGGTGCTTATCTCTCACAGAAAAACTCCACCTGTTCGCCCAACGGACCGAAGCAGAAAGCCATTCTTATGGGAAACTCGGGAACCGACTTTATGACTCTGTCATTGGGTTCTATAAACACTTCATATCCCGCTTCTTTGACTTTCCGCGCGCACCCGTCAACGTCATCCGTAAGGAGCGCGATATGCCTGATCGCGCCTAACTGACGTTCTCCCGGCGCATTGGTGAATATCTCGATACAGCCGTTTCCCGTGTCGATCATGAGGCCTTCGGGCCACTGTCTGATTATCTTCATGCCGAGAAGATCAATATAGAACTCTTTTACCTTGGCGAGCTCTTCTTCAGTCCCGCATTTCATCGATATGTGATGGATTCCTTTTATAGCCATATCCGTTTTCTCCAGGCATATTTACTTCCAGGACATTTTAACACAGGCGTTCAATAAAAAAGCCGGAGCTGAACGCCCCGGCTTTGAAGTTTATCAGTTTAGATCAGATTTCGAGCCTGTAGCCGCTGTAACGTCTGGCTTCTGTTCTGAAGTGTGATCCGCCATGTCTATGATTCTTGCTTCTTGATGTGAGTCTTCTCTTTGCAAGTGCTTTAATATACTTCTTCATCTTTGACTCATTTCTCTTCTTTGCTCTGTCAGAAGCCTTCTGCGCAGCCTTCTTGGATGCTGCTTTTCTTTCAGCCTGCTTCTTTGCGGCTTTCTTAGCTGCAGCAGCCTTCTTCTCAGCTGCCTTCTTAGCTTCTGCTTCCTTCTTTGCTGTCTCAGCTGCTTTCTGTGCGCCGATCCTTGCGTCAGCCTTCTGGGTAACGCGCTTTACGTACTTCTTGCCCTGCTCTTCCTTAGCTGCGTTCTGAGCGTCCTGAGCAGCCTTGTTCATGTCTTTTCTGGCATCGGCATTCTTCTGTGCAGCGGTCTTCTTTGCAGCAGTCTGCTTTGCCTGAGCAATCTTCTCGTTCATATTCTGATACATCTTCGCATTCTGCTCAGCCTGCGCTCTTGCAGTTTTGACGATAAGTGCTCTGGGATCGACAGTAGACTTCTTTGATGTCTTCTTGGAAGTCTTGGTGACTGTCTTTGCAGGTGTCTTCTTAGCTGCCTTCTTCGTTGTCTTGAAAGGCGGGATAGCGATCTTTTCGCCGTCGTCTGTTTCAGCCTGATTGCCTGTAGTATTCTCGTCTGCGAATGCATTCTCGTTTACGAGGATCTTCTGTCCTGCAGGTGCCGTCTCTTCCTGGGAAGGCTGTGTTTCAGCCTCGGCAGTTGTCTCGATCGCTGTTCCTGTGGGAGCGATTGTCGGGTCAATGCGGCGCTGGGCAGCACAACCCGTTGCAGTAACGCCGGCTGCGAGTACTGCACCTGTTACGATAAGCATCCAAAATTTCTTGTTCATGTTTTTTTATCCTCCGTTGTTGTTGCTTTCTGGTTGATGGCTTGATTTAATCATCCGCCCTGTTTGAAAACAACGAACAATGTCGAACCTTTATGATGCTTAAGCAACAGCACTGATGACCAGTGTTGATTAACACCTGAAAAACCGCATTTTTATCTCGCCTTAAATCCGTTCAAACAAAGAAACCGGGTATTAGACCCGGTTTCTCAGTTGCTGTTTTTTTGTTGATCACTTCTTGTCTTTTTTAGACTTGCTGCTCTTCATGATGATACCAATGATTATCATCACTATCGCTGCGCCGATAAATACATACTTAAGAATGTCGTATAACATACACACCTCCCGATCAGCCCTTAGGATACGTCAATTATATCATTTGAAAAAAACAGGATCCCCTCCGAAGAA
>JAEEGL010105922.1_pt1 | contig 22978 bp, 22 predicted proteins | sample 9134231 | NCBI WGS metagenome assembly JAEEGL01 (sample SAMN16246548, study PRJNA631951) | gut metagenome | biome: gut microbiome; feature: rumen; material: fiber-attached | host: Bos | place: Iran: Karaj | collected 2018-10
GGGCGCGGAAGGATTCAAGCTCGATCCGGCCAGGACCCTGGACGAACACACCTATCGCAAGTATTACAACGGCCATCCGGACAAGGAGATGCACAACCTGAACCAGGTCCTGCTGCCCAAACAGATGAACCTGATGTACCGAGAGCATACCGGCAAGCGCGGCTGGTACCATTACTGCGCCGGCTGGAGCGGGACCCAGCACTGGGGCGCCTCGACCAGCGGGGACAACGGCGGCGGCAAGACCGCCCTCTTCGACCAGCTCAACCTGGGAAACAGCGGCTATATGAACACTTCCTGTGACGTGATGCACGTTTCGCGTGAACAGGAAATGCAGAGTATGCATTTCGGGGCTTTCCTGCCCTGGCTGGCCGTGAACAGCTATGCCCACTTCTATCAGCCATTCTATTTTACCGGGAAGGAGCGCGAAATCTACCTGAACTGCGTAAAACTGCGCTATTCCCTCTTGCCCTACATCTACAGCGCAGCCATCGAAGGCGCGCTCACCGGTATGCCGATGGTACGGAGTATGCCGCTGGTCTTCCCCGAAGACCGCAATGTGGATGACCTCTGGACCCAGTATATGTTTGGGGAGAGCCTACTCGTCGGTATCTTCACCGACGAAATCTACCTTCCGGCGGGCGTCTGGACCGATGCCTGGACCGGGGAGATTATCCAAAGCCTGGGAGAATGGGTCAAACGCCCCTACCCGGAAGACCGTGCTGGGCTCCTTTTTATCCGCGAAGGAGCCATCATCCCGACTATGGAAGTGAGGGACTATATCGGAACTGAGCCTATCAAGTCCTTGATTGTCAAGGTTCATCCCCACGGTGACAGTTCCTACCTCCTCTATGACTGCGATGCCGAGAGTTACGGCTATGAGCAGGGACTTGTTGCCACCACTGAACTGAGGTGCTCCGAGAGCAGGAAAGGCATCAGTATTACGGTCGACCCTGTGAAGGGAAGTTTCGAAAATATGCCCTCTGAACGCGATTTCACCTTCAAGGTCTCTCTTGGAGGAAAACCCCGCAAGGTGGTCGTAAACGGAACAAAACGCAAGGACTGGACCTACAGCGACGGAATCCTTTCTGTCAGCTGCCCCGCCTGTCCCATTGAGAAGGAACTCACTTTGGAGGTATTATGATGAAGTCACTTTTCACCCTGCTGCTTTTCGGGATTCTGCAGACTCCCGGGGCAAATATGTATCATTCCGGATGGATTGATTTCAACAAAAACGGCAGGAAGGATGTTTACGAAGATCCTTCAGCCCCGATTGACAAGCGCATAGACAATCTCCTGTCACAGATGACTCTGGAGGAGAAGACCTGCCAGATGGTCACCCTCTACGGCTACCGCCGTGTCCTCCAGGACCAGCTGCCGACCCCGGAATGGAAACAGCGCCTGTGGAAGGACGGTATCGGTGCAATTGACGAGCACTTGAATTCTTTCGTAGGCTGGAACATTCCCCTGGCGACAGAGAGTCCTTATATCTGGCCGGCGTCGAAGCACGCCTGGGCCCTCAACGAAGTACAGCGTTTCTTCGTGGAGGAGACGCGTCTTGGCATCCCGGCGGATTTCACTGATGAGGGGATCCGGGGCGTGGAAGCCTATAAGTCGACCAACTTCCCCACCCAGCTGGGTCTCGGAAGCACCTGGGACCGGGCGCTGATCCGGGAAGTGGGACGCATCACGGGAGAGGAAGCCCGCCTGCTTGGCTATACCAATGTCTATGCGCCCATTCTGGACGTTGGCCGCGACCAGCGCTGGGGCCGTTATGAAGAGATTTACGGTGAGGATCCCTTCCTTGTGGCGGAACTTGGCATCAAAATGGTTCAAGGAATGCAGGAGAACGGCAAAGTGGCAGCCACCGCCAAACACTATGCCATCTATTCGGCCGGCAAAGGTGCCCGCGAAGGGATGGCCCGCTGCGATCCGCACGAAAGCCCGTTGGAAGTGGAGAACGTCCATATGTATCCCTGGAGGAGAGTCATCCGCGAGGGCGGACTCCTCGGTGCGATGAGTTCCTACAACGACTACAACGGCGAGCCCATCCAGGGAAGTCATTACTGGCTGTACGAGCGCCTCAGGCAGGACTTCGGATTCAAAGGATACGTCGTATCCGACTCCGACGCGGTGGAGTTTCTCCACAGCAAGCACCATACCTCCGTCGATATGAAGGAGAGTGTCCGGCAGAGTGTTGAAGCAGGTCTCAACGTCAGGTGCACCTTCCGAAGCCCGGACAGTTACGTGCTTCCGCTGCGGGAATTGGTCCGGGAAGGTACGATCTCGATGAAAACCATCGACGAACGGGTCAGCGACGTCCTTCGCGTCAAATTCCTCACCGGCTTGTTCGACCATCCTTTTGTGAGCGAGTCTGACAGGGAGCGGGCCGATACGGTGGTCAATGGCCCCGAACACAATAAAACAGCCCTCCAGGCATCCCTGGAATCGCTGATTCTGCTGAAGAACAACGGCCTCCTCCCCCTGGACGCATCCCGGCTCAGGCGCGTCGCGGTCATCGGTCCCAACGCCGATGAAGACGGTTACGCCCACGTCCACTATGGTCCGCAGGCAACCGAATCCGTCACAGTGTTTGCCGGTCTGAAAAAAGCGCTCGAGGGCAAGGCCAAGGTCCGCTATGCCAAAGGCTGCGAACACGTAGACTCTCAGTGGCCGGATTCTGAAATCTATGGTTTTACTCCCACAAAGGAGGAGTTGAAAGGCATCCGGAAGGCTGTCCGTCTGGCCCGCCGCTCCGATGTCGCCGTCCTCGTACTGGGCGGTAATCTGCGCACCTGCGGAGAAAACCGGTCCCGTACCAGCCTGGACCTTCCTCCCATCCAGCAGCTTCTGGTAGAAAAAATCAAAAAAACAAAGAAACCGCTCATCCTGGTGCTTGTCAATGGCCGTCCCCTGACCATCAACAAAGAGGAGCGGCTGGCGGATGCCGTCATTGAGGCCTGGTATCCCGGCGCCCACGGAGGCACCGCCGTCGCAATGACACTTCTCGGGCAGTACAATCCTGGAGGAAGGCTCTCCGTAACCTTCCCGCGCACCGTCGGACAGGCACCCTTCAACTTTCCCTATAAACCCGGTTCCCAGGTGGACGGATATGTAGGAGTAGGTCCTAAGGGGCTCAAGACCCGTGCCAGCGGATGTCTCTATCCCTTCGGCTTTGGCCTGAGCTACACCTCTTTCGCCTATTCCGACCTGAATCTTTCCTCGGACAAGATTATGCCGGGAGACAGCCTAGGGGTCAGTTTCACAGTTACGAATACGGGAAGGTATGCCGGTGACGAGGTGGCTCAGCTGTACCTTACCGACCGCGTCAGTTCCATTACCGTCTACGAGAAACTACTGCGGGGATTTGAGCGGATCCACCTAAAGCCCGGGGAAAGTAAACGCGTCAGTATGACCCTTCCCCCGGAGGCTTTCGAAATGCTTAATCTCAAGATGGAGCGAATAATCGAACCGGGTATTTTCGAGATCAATATCGGTTCCTCATCGGAAGATTTCCGCCTGGCTGCGCTGATGACCGTACTTGATCCGGCCCATCCCGAAAAAGACTTCCGGCCGGCACCGCCCGCCATCGCAGGGCTCCTGCCCGCAGTACTCAAAGCCGGAGATGAAATCACCTTCCCGCTTCAGAGTACAATCGAGTTTGAAAAATGCGAATTGGAATGGAGCCTGGACTCCCGCTGCCACTATCAGATTCTGATTAACCAGGGAGGCGGTCAGTTCTCGCCCTTGGCGGAATACCGCACGGAAGGCGGCCTTCAGAAACCCGTTTTTGACCGGGCGGACTACAAGGCTTCCGACCTGAAGATTCAAGTGCTTGAGGGAAGTGGAACCCTCAACGGATTTGACTGCCTGGCGCTATAGCGTATTTCTTAGGATTAGACGGCAGGGATTGTGGATTGTGCGGATGTCCTTATCCCGCATAAGCTCAACCACTGTCCTTCCCATCTCGATAAAGTCCGTCGTAATCGTCGTCAAACCGCCGGCGATAATTTCCTTGAGCACCGTGTCGTTGTAGGACACCAGACCGAAATCGACACCGGCCGTCAGTCCCTGATGCTGGGCTGCTGACAGGATTGTAACAATTTCCCGGTCCTCCGGAGTCAAGTAGATTGTTCCGGGCTTGATCGGCATCTTCTCCATCGTTTTGAGATACCCTGCCTCCAGTTCATATTCCTGACAAAAACGCTTCACTCCGTCATAACGTTCGCGGGGCTCAATCCAACGGCTCTGAATGAGGATGATCTCGCGGTAATGGCGAACCCTGGAAATCCCCTTGACAAGCGCCTCATAAGTGTCGTTGGCAAAATCCTGCGATACTGAAGAGAATACCCCCTTCAGAGAATCATTGAAATGGTCGACCAGGATAACCTTTCCTCCCAGTCTCTTGAGCTGAGGTTCAATATTGTCGAATGAACCGCCCGGCATCACTACATATACCGTGTACTTCCCGGCGGCGTTTTCCAAAAGCATATTGAAAGTTTCCTGATTGTAGTGATGGAAGACAATATCCACAAGCGCTCCAGGGCCAAGAGACTGGACGATGGAATTGTACAAGTCTTCTTTGAACAGATTGTACTCTCCGAAAACCAGCAGAATACGATGGGCAATCTCTACTCTTGTACTGCTGACGAAATAACCAACCGACTGTTCGGCCTCTATTATGCCTCGGGACTTCAGTTCGTCTAGCGCCAGCATTACCGAACTTCTTGACAGGCCGGTCCGGATACACCAGGAATTGATGGATGCAATCCTGTCTCCGACCCTGTACTTCCCGTCCAGGATATCCTGTTCAACGGTGTGAACGATCTGTTTATAACGTTTTTCCCTTAACATCTCATTATTTTTTCGAAAGATACGAAAAAAATCTAACCTTTCGAAACTATCATACAGTTACTACACGGAACGATTGCCGGACGCTTTCCCGCGACCTTCTTCCGGCGAAACAGAATTGTCTTTATTCGGCCAAATAAGCGCAGGCTTCACCCTACCCGATGATGGGTTTCATAAATATTTCCCAAAAAGCAAATAATTTAAAATCGGCCTCTCAGTATACCGTGTGGCAGATTTGACCTCCTTCTGAAATTTAAAATCGTGTAAAATTGGCGATTTTTTTCGTATCGCGTGCGACAGAAAACAACCCTGGACGGCACTCAGGGGCATCTTTTTCAATTAAACGTTTAATTTTCGAATAAAACGGATAAGTTGTGTAATCTTTGTGGTCATCGTTATTTGATGTTTAACTTTAAAACTGTATAAAGATGACACAAGAACAAATGCAACAATTCGAGGCGGTCGTGAACGAGTTCGAGAAACTCCGTAGCCTGACCCAGGAGGAAAAGGAACTGCTGATCCGGCATATTATGTCGGGAACTTTTATGGACCTGCGATGTGACTGGGCTTTCAAACACGTGATGCGGGACGAGGCCATCCTGAAGATGCTGCTGAATGACGTGCTGCCGGAGGAAGTGGATGAGATTGACTATGATCCGAACGAGATTGACCGCTTCTCACCGGAGGACAAGGACGCGACTATGGACGTGCTGTGCCACAGCCGGCGGACCGGGAAATCGTTCATCGTGGAAATCCAACAGAAAAGAAAAATCTCATTTCGCGACCGGATGTTTTACTATGGTGCGGCGATGCTCGCCTCGAAGGTGAAGCGAAGTGACGAATATACACGCTTGAGGCCGGTGTATGTTCTTTGTTTTATGGATTTTACCTATCAGCATCTGACGGACCAACTTGTGTACAGGTACGCGATGAGGGAAGAAGCGACGCACGAACTTTACGGGAACCAACTGAACATTTACTTCTTCGAGATGCCACGCCTGCGGAAGGAGTCGATGGACGGGATGAATCCGCTGGAGGGATGGTTGTATTTGTTGCGGAATTTGCATAACTTTGCGGATGTGCCCCAGGGGATGGATAAGCGATATGCGCGTGTTGTGAAGGCGGCACGGATGACGATGCTCCCTGGGGTGGAACAGACAAAGTATTTACGGGCTATGATATCGGAAAGCGAAAAGAAAGATCTGATCGAAGGCGGCTTCGAGTATGGCTTCGAACAGGGTATTGAACAGGGTATCGCGCAAGGAGTTGCCCAGGGAGTTGCCCAAGGAGTTGCCCAAAGCAAGGCTGAGATTGCCAAGGCGATGCTGGCGGACGGTATGGACATTGCGCTCGTTGTCAAGTATTCCGGCCTCTCCCCCGAAGAAATCGCAGCGCTGTAATCACCCCCTCCCCAACCAGATACCTACAAGGACTTACGCGGCAGGAAAAGCCAGGGGTTGCGAAGGGTTGGAATTGTCAAGGAGGGCGACGTATCCATAATCAGCGAAGCCATCATAGCGTTCTTCCGGCTCTTTAGCTTCGTGCTGAACGAGAATGGGCGAATAGTCATCCATTATGGTACTGTCCCATTACGGCTATCGTATTCCGAATGAGTAATCATCGTAGCGAGGAAGTCGCCCCTGGCACATTGAATAAAATAATGAAGGTAGCGGGACTCAAATAGCCCAGCTTATTCCTAATAAAAAACGCTATGAAACAAGTGAAAGTGTTTATTGAAAAGTCTTCCTACGGCTACTCCGCCTATATGGATGATACGCCGTTGGGTTACAGCGTCATCGGTGAAGGTAAGACCGTAGAAGAAGCAATGGATGATTTCAATCAATCGTATGCCGGGATGCGTGATTATCACGAGCGCCACGGAAAGGGATTTGAAGAGGTTGAATATGCGTTTTATTATGATACGGCCAGTTTCCTTCAGGAGTTCAGCAAGGCTTTCAGCTTGTCTGGTCTTGAACGCATTACCGGAGTCAGTCAGACCCAGCTGGGGCACTATCTTCACGGACGGCGGAAACCCTCCATGAAAACAATCGACAAGATACAAAAGGGGGTCGAATCCTTTGCGCACAGTTTGATGGCTGTCCATTTTGTTTAATCACCAGTATTTGCATACCCCTACGGGTATTCCGGCCTCTCAGCCGAAGAAATCGCGGCGCTGGCAGTGTAAGTCCACACTGCCGTCCATTCCTCCCATCCGTGCCCGCAAATGACCGTTTCCCGGCACAGAACCGTGATTTTGGCCCGTCCGTGCCGCCAAAGTGGCGTTTCCCGGCACGGACCACCGTTTCAGACCCCTCCGTGCCGCCAAAGTGGCGTTTCCCGGCACGGGCCAGCGCTTAAGCCGCCCTTACCAGCCTCTCTTGATGTTTTCGGCCATCTCGTGCGCGAGGCGGGCGCGGGCTTCGTTGCTGGACCAGGCGATGTGAGGGCTGAGAAGCAGGCGCTCGGGGTGCTGCATCCTGAGGAAGGGATGGTCAAGCGGCAGCGGCTCCTTGACGAAGACATCGATGCCGGCACCGGCAATCAGTCCCTCGTCCAAAGCCCTGGCAAGGTCTGTTTCGACGGCGATGCCTCCCCTGCCGGTATTGACCAGAAAGGCGCTGCGCTTCATCTTAAGAAAACCATCATAGTCGATCAGTCCCGCCGTCCTCTCGTTATAGGGGGCGTGAATGGAAACGACATCCGAGTCCGAAAGCAACTGCCCGATGCCGACCGACGGATACTTCCGGCAATGCGAAGTGCCTGAGGTAGAATAATATATGACCTTCATACCGAAGACCTCCCCTATCTCGGCGACCTTCTGTCCGATTGCGCCCATACCGACGACCCCGAGGGTCTTTCCCGCAAGCTCGGTAAAAGGATGGGCCGGGTCGGTATGGACCTTGCCCGCCGAATAACGGCCGTCCCGCGCGTAGGCATTATAATGGAAGGCCCTCCCGGCAAGGTTCAGGATGTGCATCCAGGTGGTCTGCGCCACCGACTCGGTCGAATAGGCCGCGACATTGCGAACCAGCACCCCCCTCTTTTCGCAAAGTACTGTGTCTATGTTGTTTATCCCGGTCCCAGCCTCGCAGATCAACCTCAGCCGAGGTGCGCTGTCGAGAAAAGCCTGGTCGACAACCACCTTGTTGAGTATGGCCACATCCGCGTCAGCGACCCTCTCCCTGGCCTCCTCGGCCGTGGAGGAACTGTAACACACAAACTCTCCGAGGGCGGCAATCTCGTCCATCGGAGTTTCGCCCATAGTCAGGGCATCAAGAAAGACAATCTTCATAATAACTGCAAATATAGAAGATTTTTCTTTTTCTCAGAAAGTGACAGCCAGGCCGGTGCCGCTGAAAGAGAGGGCCGCACGCTTGCAGCCGTTGTGGCCGATTATGACCATCGTCACTCCCCCGGCAAGGCAAATGACGCCAGATATTGCAAGAGCATTAAGTACCTTAGCGTCAAGCACCGGGACATGTGACCCTCCAACCTGCCTGGAGGCATCACGGATGACACGCAGCAGTTTGTCCGAGCCCCATGGCAAGGTCAGCAAGACGCCGCCGAAACAAGTCAAAGCACCTGCATTGTAAAGCTTTCTGTATGGACGTATATTCTCCATGTAGAAGTCTTCGCCGAAATATCTTTTCGTCTCGGCAATACTCATTTCATAGACCCCCTCCAGCAGCATTCCGGTGCCGGAATCCACTCTGACGAAGCCCGGATTGAGAGTCTTGTCGAAAAGCAGCCCCTGCTTGTCGAAAAACATCTCGCAGCCGTCCTTGAAGCGGACACTTGTCGCGTAGGAGAACGGAACCTTTGTATCAAGGCCGGACTCCCTGGTCCCCTTAAGACGAAGGTACTTTCTTTTGGGAGCTTCTTCAGGGAGAAGTTTCGAACGGTCCACACGGTCAATCTTCACTACCTTCCTAACCACCGTTTCGCCGGTCACTGTCCGGATTTTATCCTGGGCCCATGCGCCCAGCGACATGCATAAAAGGATGGCTGCCAAACAGGTCTTTCTCATCGCTTCCCTTTTAAAAGTTAAAACGGATACCGCCCGAGAGGCTGAGCTGGAACAGGCTCTCCCTCTGGTCATGCTCAAGAACTCTCGTTTCGTTCACGCTGCCGCTTTCAATCTTAACGGCCCCGACGCTTCCGCTGACCATTGAGCCCTGCACGCCAAGCCATAACCCCGGTGCAACCCTGAAGTCATAGCCCAGGTCAAAGGCATATCCAAGGGTGCCACCGGTCAGCTTTACGGTCTCATCTATAACCCTTTCCGTTTCACTTATCCTGGCGTAACCCATGGACGCATTCATAATCATGTAACCGCGCCCGGATTTGCTGATCAGACGGGTGGTAAACTGCGGTCCTATGAAAAAAATGTCCGCCTGGCTGGAAATGAGACCGCTTTTCTGACTCCCGTCTTCATAGGTCGCAGTGCCGTATGCCGACGCCTTGACGCGCATATTGCTTGCCCGAAGCCCGGCGCCGATCTGGGAAGTGAAGAACCAGGAGACGTCACCCCCAACCCATGGTCCCCGCTTCATCTTCTTAAGGTACTGCAGCTCATCCTCGGAAATCCCCTGCGGAAGTTCTCCAAGTCTATACCCATAGCCCCCGTGGATGGCGATGCGAAGACGTCCCGGCGACGGCGGCGCGGAGAAAGGGTCCGAAGTTTCTACCTCGGGCTCAACCTCCGTGTCGGTCGTCTCGATATCCTGGGCCCAGATCACCATGGGCAGGAAAAGAAGCACTGTGCCAATCAGAATCTTTTTCATATCAATCGTTTTCTTGCATTGCATCGTATTCGGCGCGCCCGATCCCCGGAAGGACCTGTTCAAATGCCGGACGGCCAACTATTATCCCTATGGAAACGCCGCAGCGAACGTAGTATTCTTCGCCAAGTTTTATGTCCAGAGGGTAGTCTGTCCGCGATTCCGTAGCGGCATGAAGGGTCATTTCGCGGGAAGAACGGATCTTGACCTCACACTTGTGCCCCACCCTTGAATGGAACACCTTGGTGTCATCCAGATACACGTCGTAACTCACCAATGGACCTGAGCCGAAGGGACGATACAGATACAACACGGCATAATCCGGATGGGAGGAAACCTTTTCCGAAGGCGCAGACAATATGGGCTTATCTATTTTCAGCACTTTAAACTCCATACGATGGGTCGAATACATTATGTCCGGCAGCTGATGGCGAGTGACAAGTAGGGCGTTTCCCCCTGCCGAACGCGCTTCCTGGCTGGCAAGCGAAATGACTTTTTCGTATGTACCCTTCGACGGGGGCGTCAATCCCGAATCCCCAATGCTCACAGTTCCAAGCACTTCCGCCTCATCTGGAATATCCGTCCCAAGCGGCAGGACCATTATGTCCACCGTATCCGCAACCGCACTGTACTGGCTGCTGAACTGGCTCGTCACCCTCGGCGAGCAACTTGAGAGCAGCACGCCAAGAAGTAACAGGACAACAATGAGCAAAATCAAAGATATGTCATTCTTTCTAATATCCAATAGAATACTCATCTAAACCGAACATATTAGTTGAAGTGAGCTCCAAGTTGCGCAATGAATAGCGGAACCCTATTTTAACTCCTGCAAAGATAAGTACTTTTTCCGAAAAAAATCTATGTGCTGCAGACGAAGGGACTTCCGGGTGTTGGCCCCCACAGCGCCCGATCTGTAGCCGCCGAGCCTCGTTGTTGCGAGGCGGCGGTGCCGCAACAAAACAAACTGATAATCAACACATTAATATGTAGTCTTTGTCCCGTTTGGGACAGAGACTTATTAGGAAGTTGCAGGCGTTCAACAAATTATCCTGCAGCACTATCATTGACGCCTTCGCCGAGTGGCAAGGGCGAAGGCTTGCGAAAGGGAGCGCACCGGCCAAGATATACAAGTATAGAAGATTTTTCGTATATTTGACGGCTTGAAAACCACATTGGACAGAAACTTCTCATATCAAGCCTATTTCCCGGGAAATCCTGCCGCCGCCATTCAGACGGAGGCCGGGGAGAGGCGCTATGCCTCGGGACGTTATACGAAAGCCCTCTATGACGCTTCCGACCGGGCGGCTCTTGCCGATGCCGTGGCCGACCTTGCGTTTGCCCAGATCCAGCGCTGCAAGGTCGTGGTCCCTCCCTATACGGATGAGTATGAGCAGCTTTCAACCTTCGTCTGTTCGGTCTATGCGGAGGCTGCCGTCGCAATCAACCAACTACCCGCCTCAGAGGAAGCGGCCATTCAGAAAAGGGCCTTGGAGAATTATTTCGAGCTGCTGTCAGCAAGGACGGTGAGGCGTCATCTGGACAAGAGCTGGCCGGGGAAATATGCCCCGAGGACGACTTTCTACCCTCTCGGCTGAGCGAGGCGGTCGATGGCCTTCTCAACCTCGTCATAGGAATAGCCTCGACCGAGGGCGAATTTCAGCAGTTTCAGCCTCTTCTGGGGGTCGCCCTCAAGCAGACGGGCCTTGTCCGAGACAAGCTTGTCCAGTTTCCTCTCCGCCTTGCCGGAATCAATTTCTTCCAGGGCAGCAGAAATAATCTCGTCCGGAATCCCCTTGGAGCGCAGCATAAAGCGGATTTTGACCGCCCCCCAGCCTTGAAGCGAAGACTTCTCGCGGGAAAATGCCGCCGCATAGCGTCCGTCATCCACGAAACGCTCCCTGACAAGGGCCTCCACTATCCTTGAGGCTGCCTCGGAATCCCCTTCCATAGCCTTGAGAGCCTTGCGGCGCACATCCGAGCTGCAGTACTCCGCCTTCGAACACTGGCGCTGAAGCCTCTCGAGTACCTTTTTCTCTTCCATATCAGAAATCAAAACCGAGAGCGACGTAGAAGCCCACTTTCTTAGTCAGCGTCGACCAGGACAGGTTTGCCTTCAGCGGGCCCACGACCGTGTTGTAGGCATAACTGAGTCCGAAACCATAGACATTCTCACCCTCCTCGAACTGATTGAAATTGTAGAAATCCCGTTCGTAGTTGAAAATACCCGTGACATAATGGTTAATCCCCAGACGGACTCTTGCGTCCATCCTCGCCACAATCATATAATTGCGCCTGAAAGCCGCATTGTCTATGCCCATAAACGGAATCTGATGGTCCACATAACGCCCTTTAAGATCGCCGCCCAGCACATTGGCATAGGTAATCGGGATGTCGTCGCCGAAGATGAAGCGGAGGCTTCCCTGCGGGATCAGGGTGAAACGCCCTATACTGACCGGCATCTTGCCGTCCATTGACAGGACACCGAAGAACTTCGCCGGGGCGTCCTTTTCGAAATAGCGGGACATAAACTCATAGCGAAGTCCCGCCGAGACGCCCTGGGTGGGGAAATAGCCGTCGTCCATAGTCTCCATCCTTCCGTTCACGAAAACCCCGGGATAATCCAGGGAGCGCTCTTCCAGAGAGTAGTCACCGACCACCGAATTGCTAAGCACCCTGTTGATGTTGAAGAAATCATTGATCACGCCGGCCTTCACGTCGAAGGAGGACCACTGCATATTCGATAGGAAAAGCTGCTGGGAAGAGGAGAAGAACGAAATGTTGTAGCGGTTGTCCCCGGAGATGAAGTTGTTGCGGTCTGTCCATCTCAGGTCTGCGCTGGCGTTCAGCGTGGGAATCTTTGGAGTGTCATAGCTGAAATGGAAGTCAAGGTAGGGATTGACCCCGACCTTGCCTGTCATATGGAGCGCCGAGCCCCTCATAGCGTTGGCGTTAAGGCCTACGTTCAGGAGAACGGACACAAGTTCCTCTGAATCAATACGGAAGCCGACTCCGAGACGATGGACAGGACCTCTCTTGCAGATTATCCTGAGTTCATACGGCTCCTGGTCCCCGATGAATTCGTAGTTGACGTAGTCATAGGAGCCGCGGCCGAAAATCCGGGCTATGTCGTCCTGGAGGATGTCCCGGTTCACGAGCCTTCCCTCCTTAACATTCATCTTGGACTTCAGATAGGTCGCCTCTTTCTCTCCCACTCCGACAAAACGGATACGGTCTATCAGCACCGGTTCTATGCCTATGTCCACCGCCTTTTTCTTATTGTACTTCATCCCCTCGTCACCTACCCAGCGCCGGACGGCATCCAGCTGCTCCTTCATTTCGGCGGCGGCTTTGTATCCCCTGACGAGCATAGTGTCTATGGCCACGGGATTGAAATCCAGCATTCCATAGCCCTGCATATCAGGATGGATACGGACGTCCACAGACTCGATATTCCTCTGGAATGAGTCAGTCGAGAACATATCTATCCCCTGCCAGACTATGTCGGCGAGATTATTTATGCCCCTGGCGTCCTTCGAGGCAGTCGAAAGGTCTATGCCTATCACTATGTCCGCGCCCATATCCCGGGCTATGTCCACGGGGAAATTATTGCGCATTCCTCCGTCCACAAGCACCATTCCGCGGGTCTTGACGGGGGCGAAAAGCCCCGGGATGGACATTGTGGAACGGAGGGCCAGGTTGATGTCCCCTTCCCTCCAGACCTTGGCTTTGCCGGAGACCAGGTCCGTGGCCACACAGGCAAAAGGTATGGGAAAGTCAAAGAAACTGCGCTTGCCGGAATAACCGATGCTGCGCGAAGAGAATATCTGATTGACATTCTGCCCGTAAACCATACCCGAGGGCAGGCTGGACAGCAGATTGTTCTTGACCATATTGACCGCGTGGGCATTGTCGGCCGAAAGGTGCAGCCGGCCGTCGTCGCCCCCGGCGTACGAGACCTCCGAATTGAACATATCCAGGAAGTCCTTCTTGCTGTAATAGAAGGGGAAAGACAGGACAAAGCGCTCCTTGTAACGTATCCTCTGATATGGAATATAGGAACGGTCCACCTTGTCGCTGAGGGCCAGATCCCAGTCCATATGTTTGATAAGGTCCTCCAGATAATCGACGCTGTAGCCCATCGCATACAGGCCGCCGAGGAGACCGCCCACACTTGTCCCGACGACCATATCGACCGGAAAGTCATACTGTTCCATAAACTTGAGGGCCCCGATGGTGGCCGCACCCTTGGCTCCGCCGCCGGAAAGGACCAGGGCGACAGTGGGACGATGGACCTTTATGCTGTCCATACGCTTGCGGAACTCGGCTACGGCCTCCTTGTCCCCCGGATCGAGCCCGAAGGCGGAAGACGAACGGTCCTGGGCTCCGAGGCCGAGGGCCGGGAGCAGCAGGAGAAATATTGACAGGATACGTTTCATTTACTTTTGTGTTTTCCGGCCAGAAGACCGCAGGCTGCAAAAATATCTTCTCCCCTCGAAGCACGGATGGTAGCCGTCAGGCCGCCCCTCGTCAGCCGGTCGCGGAAAGCCTCCATCCCCTTTTCGGGAACACTGCCGTAGGGGAAATCCGGAATCCGGTGGAAACGGATAAGGTTCACGCGGCACTCCAAGCCCTTGAGGAGTCTGACGAGGGCATCCGCGTGGCGCGGAGAGTCGTTCCACCCCTCAAAGAGAGTGTATTCGAAACTGACTCGGCGCTGGCCGGAGAAGTCATATTTCCGTATCAGTTCGACAACATCCCTGAGCGGCCAGGCCTTCTCCACTTTCATCATTGAGAAGCGCTCCTCGCCGAAGGGGTTGTGGAGACTTACGGCAAGATGGCATCTGGACTCCTCCAGGAAGCGTTTCAGCACAGGCAAAACGCCTATCGTCGAGAGAGTTATGCGCTTGGGGCTCCAGCCGAGTCCCCAGGGGGAGGTCAGCACTTCGATTACTCGTTTCACCTCTTCCCAATTGTCCAGAGGCTCTCCCATTCCCATAAAGACCGCATTTGTAAGGGAAGCCGCATCGTCGACGGAGAAGAACTGCGAAAGGATGTCCGCGGCAGTGAGATTGCCGTGGAAGCCCTGCCGCCCCGTCATACAGAAACGGCAGCCCATCTTGCAGCCGGCCTGGGAGGAGACGCAGAGGGTACGGCGCCCTTCATCGGGAATGACCACCGCTTCCACGGCATTCTCCCCGACAGGGAAGAGGTACTTCTTCGTGCCGTCCCCGGAGACCTGGACATCAATGGGGCTGAGCGTACCGACTTCATACAAGGAAGCGAGCGCTTCCCTGCCGCTCTTGGAGATATCCGTCATCGCGGAAAAGTCCGTCACCCGCCTCTGGTATATCCATTTGGCAAGCTGTCCCCCTGCAAAAGCAGGCAGACCCGCCGCCAGCGCGGCTTCCTTCAGCTGTGTGGGAGTCATCCCCAAGAGTCGCTTCCTGTCCATACTCGTTCGTCGTCCTTTGCAAAATTAGCAATTTTTTCGTGGAAATACAGGATTATTTCATAACTTTGTCAAATGCGGACAAAGACAAGTCCGAGAAAACTTTTAAAACTTAAACATTATGGCTAAAGCAGTAGAAGAAATGACCGGTGCGGATGTCAATGCCGCCAAACTGAAGGCATTGCAGGCAACGATCGACAAGATCGAGAAGGATTACGGAAAAGGCACAATTATGAAGTTGGGAGATCAGCCAGAATGGGATGCCGCGCAGGTTATCCCCAGCGGTTCCATTTCGCTGGACCACGCGCTCGGCATCGGCGGCTATCCAAAAGGCCGCATCATCGAGATCTATGGTCCCGAATCAAGCGGCAAGACGACTCTTGCCATCCACGCCATCGCCCAGGCTCAGAAGGGCGGCGGCATCGCGGCGATAATCGACGCGGAACACGCCTTCGACCGCACTTACGCGAAGGCACTGGGGGTGAATCTGGACACCCTGCTCATTTCACAGCCTGACAACGGCGAACAGGCCCTTGAAATCGCCGACAACCTTATCCGCAGCGGTGCAATCGACATCGTGGTCATCGACTCAGTCGCCGCCCTTACCCCGAAGGCCGAAATTGAAGGGGAAATGGGCGAAAACAAAGTCGGACTCCAGGCGCGCCTGATGTCCCAGGCTCTCAGGAAACTGACCGCAAACATCTCCAAGACAAACACTTGCTGCATTTTCATCAACCAGCTGCGCGAGAAAATCGGCATTATGTTCGGCAATCCCGAGACCACGACCGGCGGCAACGCCCTCAAGTTCTACGCCTCGGTCCGCCTGGACATCCGCCGCACCACTCAGATCAAGGACGGCGACGAGGCCCTCGGCAACCACGTGAAAGTCAAGGTTGTCAAGAACAAGATGGCCCCGCCCTTCAAGAAGGCCGAATTCGACATCGTCTTCGGAGAAGGAATCTCCCGCAGCGGAGAGATTGTCGATCTCGGTGTGGAGCTCGGCATAATCAAGAAGTCCGGCTCGTGGTTCAGCTACGGCGAAGAGAAACTCGCCCAGGGCCGTGAAGCCACGAAACAGCTCCTTCTTGACAATATCGAGCTTGCAGAGGAAATTGAAGCCAAAATCCGCGAGGCTCTTTCACAAATCCAAGACTAATGATGAAAAAAATCCTGCTGGTACTCTTTGCGCTTGTTCTTTCGGTCGTTTCCTGTGATTTCGACTACGACCTGAGAGTGGAAGCCACCGGAACTTTCAATTATCCCGATATGACCTTGCAGACCGCGACAGGGGTCTTCGACCGAGGTTTCCACAGCCGCAACATTTCCGTCTCCCAGGTGGAGATGATCTATGAGAACCTCTCTCGCCAGGTTGCGCCTGATTTCACTTCGGCCCTTATCCATCTGGACATCTACAATCAGATCGGCAACCGTCCTATGGGAGTTTCCGACTATTCTGTCCTTCCGAACTCGCAGGGCGGCCTGGACATAATGGAACTGACGGCGGAGTATTAGCGTGGCGAACGGATTCTGGACAATACTGATGCTCATACTATCGAATGTCTTTATGACTTTCGCGTGGTATGGGCATCTTAAGCTCCAGGAGATGAAAATCTCCACGGGCTGGCCTCTCATACTGATCATACTTTTTTCCTGGGGCATAGCCTTTTTCGAATACTGCCTCACCGTGCCGGCGAACCGAATCGGCTTCGCTGGAAACGGCGGGCCGTTCAGCCTGCTTCAGCTGAAAGTTATCCAGGAGGTCATTTCTCTGACGGTATTCACCGTCCTCATCTCGTTTATGTTTAACGGCGAGACGCTCCACTGGAATCATCTCGCCGCATTCGTTTGCCTTATACTGGCCGTATTTTTCGTTTTCCTGAAATAGACTTACTGGATAATCTTGAATTTACCGATATAGGGGAGCTCCTTGGCTTGCCCCTTGGCGGCGTTGATGATGCCGATAATCGCATAGACCAGGATTGCTATATCCAATATCCATACAAGGAAGCCCAGTCCGGGGATTTTTCCGATAACGAAGGTCACGACGCTGCAGATCAGCAGGATCAGGCCCTGATTCACGTGGAAGCGGGCAAACTTTGACTCCTTGGCGGCGAAGAGCGGAATCAGCACGAGGATGCCGAAGTAAGCAAGTATCGCCATTACTTTGTTGGAGGAAGCGTCATCTATGTCGGCAACGGGCGCTGCCTCGGCGGCGGGAGCCTCCTCAGCGGGAGCGGCCTCAGGAGCCGCTTCGGCGGCAGGCTCCTCGGCGACGGGATTGGCCTGACGCTCTTCTATGGCAGCGGTGATGCCTTCGCGCATATTTCCGAAGACATTGGAAAAGCGGAGTTCTTTCCCGTCTTTTAGCTTGATTATGAAGCCCGCGATTCCGGACTTGGAGCAGCTGTCGATTTCAGAAATATTGGCAACCCATCCTTGGTCCATCATAGCCATAGGATTATCCGGAAGCCAGTACAGCTTGTTGGCGGTGAAGGCAAGCCTTCCGCTTGAAGAATTGATTCTTGTAAAGTTGAATGCCGGGGTAAAACATTCCTGAATTTCAGGCTCCACAGTCGACTGGACGAAGGTGAGAGGTAATTGTTCCATAGTTCGTTAGTTTTTAAGTTGTTCCAAATTTACATATTATTTTTAATAAAACAAGTTTGTCATCTGCAATTAAATGATTATCTTTGGACAAATTCTTTAAAACTATGGCTATTACTGCTAAAAAAGTCCTCTGGACGCTTATTCTGATCATTCTTCTGGCAGGCAGCGCTTTCTGCTATTTCAAGTTTTTCTGGGTATTCTCCGACGGGACCAAGACCGGCGAACTCAACTCCCTGACCTATACCGGCTATATCTTCAAAACCTATGAAGGCGAGTTGATCCTGACCGGCTATGGCAACAAGAACAGCAGCGGGACGGTCCAGTCCAAGAACTTCAAGTTCTCCGTGGCGGACAAGGAAGTTGCCGAACAGATTACCCAGATGACGGGACTGCGCATCACTGTCCATTATAAAGAATACAAGGGTACGCTCCCCTGGAGGGGCTATGAAAAGAGCATAGTTGACAGCGTCACCATAGAAGGACCGGCCACTCACCAGGAAGCAGCCGAGCCTCTCTTCCTCTAGCAGAAAATGAAAAATCTTACTTTCATTATGTGCGTTGTACTTTGTTGCAACGCACTTTTTGCTCAAAACCGGATCATCGACAGCCGGGCGGGCCACGATGGAAAAATGCTTAGTATGGAAGAGGTGATCCTCTCCCGGGAAGTCCATCCTTCCTCAGTCCCGATGTCCTGGCCCAAGGAAGAAAAACAGGGATGGAAAGCCTGGTCAAAGGATGGCAGCCTTTTCGTCAGCGACGGGGCCGACACTCTCTGTGTCGCACGCTCCGAGGCCGATGGTATCGTTTACGGAGAGAGTGTCAGCCGCAACGAATTCGGCATCAGCCGCGGGTATTTCTTTTCTCCTTCCGGGCAAAAGCTTGCCTTCTACCGCAAGGATGAGAGGGCGGTGAGCGTGTTTCCCCTGCTGGATATCAAGAGCCGAACAGGCTCGCTACGTCCCATTCGCTATCCGATGAACGGAATGGCTTCGGAGCTGGTCTCCATCGGGGTTTTCGATATTCCGTCAAGAAGGGTTATCTATCTGAAAGTCAAAGATTTCACTGAAGAGCGATACCTTACAAACATAAGCTGGTCTCCGGACGAAAATTCCCTCTATGTCCAGGTTCTCGACCGCAGCCAGCACCATATGCGCCTCAACCGCTACCGCGCCGACAACGGGGCTTTTGTCCGTACTCTTCTCAAAGAGGACAACGATGCTTGGATAGAGCCGCAGGATCCGCTGTATTTCATCAATGGCCGCAGCGATCTGTTCATCTACCGGACGGACAACCGCCACGGCTACAGGAACCTCTATCTCTGCGACACGCTTGGCGGCATCCGCCGGCTGACTGCGGTGAATGCCGATGTCAAGTATCTTGCCAATGACGGCAAGAGCGTTTTCTACACCTCGGCGGAGTTCTCCCCTGTCGAGAACCATCTGATGCGCCTCGACCTGCGCATCCCGAGGCGCGGCGCCCTGAAGAGCGTGAGAATCGGCAAAGCCGTCAACCTCACCCCGGAAAGAGGCTGGCATACTATTCGCCTGAATCCCCAGTGCACAGCCTTCTACGACCGATATTCCAACCTCAATACCCCCGGCGTAGTGCTGATGCGCAACAGCGACGGTTCCCTGGACAAGCCCCTCCACCGCGCAGAAGATCCGCTTAAGGACTATGCCTGCGGCAAGGTGGAACTCGGGACAGTGCCTAGCGCAGACGGCAAGAGCGAGAACTACTATCGCCTGATTTATCCCACCGGCTTCGATCCTTCCAGGAAATATCCTCTCATCGTATATGTCTATGGCGGCCCGCACAGCCAGATGGTCAAGGACTCCTGGCTCGGCCAGATCAGACTTTGGGAAATGTATATGGCCCAGAGAGGTTATTTGGTCTATGTCCAGGACAATCGCGGCACCGAGAACCGGGGGGCGGCCTTTGAAAAGGCCATCAACCGCCGCTGCGGCAAGGTCGAGATGGAAGACCAGATGGTCGGGATACGCAGGCTTATGAGCCTGCCCTATGTCGACAGCGGGCGCATCGGAGTCCACGGTTGGAGCTACGGCGGATTTATGACCATTTCCCTTATGACCACCTATCCGGATGTATTCAAGGCAGGTGTTGCCGGCGGGCCGGTAATCGATTGGAAATGGTACGAAGTGATGTATGGCGAACGCTATATGGACACTCCGGACGTTAATCCCGAAGGCTTTGCCGAGACTTCACTGATTGGGAAGGCCGGTTCTCTGAAGGGTCGGCTGCTGATCTGCCAGGGAGCCGTGGACAACACCGTCGTATGGCAGCACTCGCTCAGTTTCGTCCAGGCCTGTATCGATGCCGGAGTCCAGATCGACTACTTCCCCTACCCCGTCGCCGAGCACAACGTTTTCGGCAAGAACCGCGTTCACCTGATGAACAAAGTCAGCGAGCATTTCAACCTCTGGCTGTAACGCTTTCGTCAGGCGCGATCGAGTTTCGCCTGCACGGTTTTCATCTGCACGGGCACGTTTCCGGGCATTTTCCTGCCCGGACTGGAGTTTTGAAGGGACACGGGCAGGTTTTCACGCATTTCCCTGCCCTGGCCGGGGTTTTGAAGGGGCACGGGCAGGTTCCCACCAATATCCCCGCAGATGTGGTATGCCCGTCCGTATCGTCCCACGCTTTGGACCCCTACGGATGCTTGGCACTGGACAACACCAGAATGGAGGAGTGGTAAAAGCTGCCGGGAAGGGGAATGCGCTGGCTTCCTGCTGAAGCACAGTACAGGATTTTTCCTTCACGACAGCGAGGTGGATGTCCCCCTCAGTTATGCCGATTACTACTTCATGGAAGCGCTCTATCGCTATAATGAAGCCTTCGCCTACTTCGATGCTACTTTTTAATATCTTCTCTCTTTCTTCGGTGTAAATATTTTTGGATTGTAACTAAAATTTAGTTACATTTGTTCCTATGAATACATTAAAGTACAAAGGGTTCATAGGATCCATTCGTTTTAACGACGAAGAAGGATTATTTTCCGGCAGAATCGAAGGAATTGACAGTCTGATCAGATTTGAAGGCAGCAGTATCCAAGAACTTACTGAGGCATTCCATAAGGCTGTTGACGATTATCTGGATTTCTGCAAGAAAGAAGGCATTCCCTCAAAGAAAAGCTATTCGGGGACATTGAATATACGTATCTCCCCGGCAACGCATAACTCCATTGCCGATTTCGCGGCAGAAGAAGGCATCACCATCAATGCCTTCATTAAGCGTGCGCTTGAAAAAGCTGTGCAGAATCCTGCCGAAATTATCAAGTCCCTCGTTGACGGATACGATCACCCAGCTAAAGACACCGCATCATGCTTATGTAGCAGGACAGCCCGCTATGGAAGCAGGGATATTGCACAGTTCTGGATTCCCTCAGATGATATTCCTTTCGCAAAGGCGATGGCGACAAGAATGGGCTGGGATTTCATGGTCAACTTCCCCCAGAGCGGGCTGGAAAAAGCAATGGAAGAGGTTCGGGAAGGAAAGGTTAGCGAGTATTCCAGTTTTCGTGACATGCTTAAACACATAGAGGAAGAAGATGACGAAGTATAAGTATGTCGTAACGAATCAGTTTCGGAAAGATGTCAAACTATGCATCAAGCAGGGAAAAGATATCAACCTGCTGGAGAAAGTCATCTCTATCTTGCTGGAAAAAGGCATGATCCCTCCAACATATCATCCGCATAAATTGTCAGGATGTTTTGCTGGATATTGGGAATGTCATATTCAATCTGACTGGCTGTTGATCTGGCAACAGAACGATGACGAACTGATTATGCTGATGACCCGCACCGGAACCCATTCCGCACTGTTTGACTAGGCTCCGACCTTTAGAATTCAAGTCGGACCCGGCGCTCTTTCAGCACGCTCCGGAGGAGTTCCACGGATAAAGCGGAGGGAGAAGTCTTTTCGCGGACGCACAGCGCAGCCGCGGTTCCAGCCGCCTGGCCGGTAACAATGCAGGTGCCGACCTCACGGGCATCCCAGGTGAGGCCTTCATCGAAACTGCAACAACGCCCGGCAACAAGCAGGTTGTCTGTCTTCCGGGGCAGCAGGGAACGATAAGGTATCTGCCAGATGGGGCGTTCGTTCCAACGATACTCCTTCCCCTGGTACTTGGCGGTCGCATCGCGCCCGGAAAGGCCGATGCAGTCCGGGAACTCCGTCCAGTTCATGGAATCGTCCATCGTCACGCAGTACTGTCCTTTCAGCACCCGCGTCATCCTCACGCCCAGCTTGGCCGGCGTGTCCAGCAGGTAGATGCTCTCGCCGCCTTCCTTTTGCTTGAAGGACGCTGTCTCTTCCCATATCCGCTTCCGGATGATGCCCTGAAGGCGGGAAACATTCAGCACGTCCAAGCCGTTCTGGTCATATTCGCTCCGGACATTAAGGTTGCGGACACCCGGCAGGGGTGTCTTGTCCCCCAGTTTCATACTATCCGGAACGCCGCCGACCCGGTACATGGCACCGACATGATACTTCCGCAGTTCAAAATCCTCCCCTGCCCATGCGAACAGGTCGCCGTCTCCGGTACAATCGACGAACTGACTCCCTGTCACGGCCAGTCGGCCGCTCTTCGTCTCCAGAATCACAGCCTTGATCTTCTTTCCGTCCATGACGGCATCGCAGGCAAGCGCATAATAGATCACCTGGACCCCGACCTCTTCCAGCATACACTGCAGCATATATTTGGTGGCCTCCGGATCCGGAACCGGTCCGGATTTTCCATCATTCGGAACAATCATCCCGAGCGCCTCCAGCCGCGAGACCATCTCGCCCATGATGCCCGTACAGGACTGCCGGGTGACGCCATCCTTCTCCATGGCCCGTGCAGCGTTGAGCGGCAGCACCAGACCGCCGGTCCAGAGACCGCCCAGATATCCCTCCCGTTCGATCAGGACCGTTTTGGCACCTTCCCGTGCCGCAGCATAAGCCGCCGATACACCGGCCGGTCCACCGCCCACGACGATCACGTCACCGCTGGCAATCACCGGCACGTCGATCCCGGACGAACTTTTACATGAAACACAGATGGACATCAGGCAAATGCCTGCCAGCAAAACTATTTTTCTTAAAGCGCTCATAGGACAAAGATACGAATTATTCGGCAGTTTTGGTCCTCACAAAAAAGGGGGTGACTAAAAAGTCGAGAGACCGATAGTCACCCTCTCTTTTTGTCTTGTAGCCAAGGCTCCGGGCCGTCAGGCCGCCAACCGCTGGAGGAACTCCGTTCGCTTTGCTCACTCCGGCCCCTCCCACAATCTAC
>JAEEGL010792885.1_pt1 | contig 22978 bp, 8 predicted proteins | sample 9134231 | NCBI WGS metagenome assembly JAEEGL01 (sample SAMN16246548, study PRJNA631951) | gut metagenome | biome: gut microbiome; feature: rumen; material: fiber-attached | host: Bos | place: Iran: Karaj | collected 2018-10
ATTTTTTTTGTAGAATCATTATCATTATAAAACTAAATTACTGTTACTGTTATTGTAAATTTCAATAATTTTATTTATTTGAGCAGGATATCAATATCATTCATCTAAAATTTCCTATTTTATCGTCAAATGAACCTAATTATTAAATATTTCTTCAGTTAAAATAAATAAGAAAAAATATATTGGACTTAAAGGCCTTTAAAAACCATAAAATTTAAAAGGTTTTAAACTTTAGAATAAAACTGAGATCAAATAAACTATTTAATCTAGTTCAACTTGAAACACATCCTGAAATATTTAAACGAAAATAACAGTTTAATTTACACTAAAAATACTTAAAATAAAACTAAAAATTAACTAAAACAGAGAATAATTCTATTTTTTTTTCATTTCTTCAACTTTAACTTTATTATATCCTAAAATAAATCTACCAATAATAAATAACCAGAAAATCTAAAAATATAAAATTATATTCTTATTCTTTAAGATTTATGAAGTAATATCTGGAATTAATCAAATTTTGTTAAGATATTAAAAAGTAACTTAATTTTAAATCATATTCTATTAATCTATTTCTTTCCTCTCATTACGAAGATGTTCCTAAAAGAGTTTTTAATCTAGAAAAAAAATATTACTTTTGAATTTAAATTATTTTTTAAATATTTCCCTCTGAATAATTTTTTGTGTTTTTTTATTTAATTTAAATTGATTTTAGATTTTTTAAATTTCTAGAGATAAAATTTAAAAGATAGAATTTTTGATTAAATTGTAAATATTTTCTTAACTTAATTAGAATAAATTTTAAAGAATTTGATATTTTCTATTTTATTGATTTTATTAAATAATTTTTCAATTTATTCTTTTATTAAAAACGTTTTTCTAGATTTCTAATCTATAAATACAATAAATTCTAATCAATAAAAAAAATAATATATTTAAATTATATTTAAGAATTATTTACATAAATTAAAAAAAAATGTTTAATAAAAACCTCCTTAACTACATTGTGGCATATTTAGATTTGAAAGAGATTTTAGATTTATCTCTGGTTAATAAAAAACTTTCTTTACTCTTAGATAATAAAAATAATGATAAAATAAACAATTTATGGAGGGAAGAATGTAATAAAACATTTTACACAGATGAAAATAATTTAACAATTTCAGAAGAAATAAACATCAAAGATAAAGGAATCAAATTTGACTGGAGACAAATTTATAAACAATTTGTGGTTTACAAACAATTAATTTCAAATGAAATTTCAAATGATATTTATAATATGTTAAATATTCATTGTTATTTACCTAAAGTAAGAAAACAAATCTCAGACATTGAATCAGAATTCAGTAGTGAACATCAAAAACATTTTTATGATGTTACCAAAGAAGAAAATCAAATATATCTTTATTATAATTTATATTTTGAAAATGAGGATAAAAATAAAAAGCTAATGAAACCAAATTTACCTTTTGGAAATTATATATTAAATTTTCAAAATTTGTCATATCAAATAAAAGAAAATAAAATAGATTTAATTGTATTAGAAAAAATATTTAATTATTCAAAAATTGAAATTAACTCAAATCAAATTTCTAGTGAACCTTTAAAATTCATTTTATGGTTAGAGGAATTAATTTCTTTATATTGCAAATTACATTTAGGTTATATTTATAAATTCGAGAATGAAAATGATAATAGTCGTTTTTTAAATGAATTCGTTAGCAGACATAATTCTTTAATAGATGTTGCTTTATATTTAAATGATAAATATGAGCATATAAATATAATAATAAATTATCTTTATACTCTTTTATATGGAGTAAAAATCTGTAATGGGAAATTTTCACTTTATACTATGATTTTAAGTATTTGGTATAAAGAAGTTTATTTGAAGTTAGAGAATGAAATAAATGAGAAATTACCATATGTGATTGATAATATGTTAGAGGAATTAAATTCAAGTGATTATGATTTAACTGCAGATTCTACTATAAATTATATTTCTGATGATGAAGAAGATAATAAAGATAATAAAAGTTTAATTGAAAAAATTGGAAATTGTATTCTTGATTATAGCATTGGAGAATTTAATTCAAATTATATAAAACATACTCAATTAAATATTAATGAACATTATGAAAATTATGAGAAAATCTTAGGAGAAAAAATATCTAATTATATTACTAATAAGGTGAAATATGGTGAAGATTTTTCAAATTTAAAAAATTTGATTTCTTTTCAAGAAACAAATGATTTGGTTTTTAGTTTAGATTATGAAAAAAAATTAAAAGTAATTCCAAGAACTCAATTATATTTAATGAATATGACAATATTTTCAATTAAATCTTTAATTTTAGATGAATTAAATGAAAAATATATTAGATTTATTCAAAATTATAATGAATTAAATAATGAAATGGAAATTGAATTAGATTCAAAAAATGAAAATGTCAAAAAGGAACTTAATAATATAAAGAATTATTTAATAATGATTTCAAAAAAATATAATTTAAAAGAAGAAAAAATAGGTATGTTAGTTAATAAATTTATGAGAACAGATGGGAAAAAAGTAATTGATTTAGGTAGTAAAATATCGTTATTTTATTATGAAGAAATTAAAAAGTATTCTGAGTCAAATAAGTCAATTGAAACCTTTTTGGACAAAAGAATTAATTGGATATGTACTCTTAATGAATCCTGCAAGAATGAAAATAAAGAAAGTAGGAAGAATGTTTATATTAATTATGAAAATAATAATGTTATATTAAATCATTGAAAAATTTTTTAAATCTCTTCTTATAATTTAAATATAAAAAATTATAATTAATATTTTTCATATAAAGATTTCTAATATTTTATTATTTATATAATTATTTTTTTCAAAAATGTTTTAAAAACACATTATTATTAATTAATTTTTAAATTAAATTAAAAAATTATAAATAACAAACAGAATAATTATATAACAAACATAAACTAAGAAAATGGAAGGAATATTAGATCCATTATCAATAACAAAATATTGGAAAAATCAAACCCCACCAACATTTTCATTATATCATCATGAAGAAAAATTTACTGATGAATATTTTCCACCAAAATATTCAAGTTTAGTTTCAAGAGACAAAAGAGGAGATTTCACAGATGAAAAAAATGGTTATATTAATATGAATTTATTATTAAATAAATATCCAAATTTAAAAAATATTTCTTGGAAAAGAATTGAAGAAATATTTCCTGAAATAACATTATTTCCTCAACAAATATCAAAAGACAATTTACCAGAAGAAACTTTAAATAACAATTATTTTATAACAAGTTTATCTTTCTTATTAAATTATCCTTATATAATAAAAGAAAAATTTCGATTTAATAAATATAATCAAGTTGGTTATTATGAAATAATATTATTCATTGATGGAGAATGGCAAATTATTTTTGTAGATGATTATTTTCCTTATGATGAAAATAAAAAAGAATTTTTATTTTCGAAACCGAAAGATAATTTAATGTGGGTAATGTTATTAGAAAAAGTTTGGGCTAAAGTTAATGGAGGTTATTCAAATATTATGGGAGGAAAATGTGAAGAAGTTATTTTTACTTTAAGTAGTTTTCCAATTGATATTTTTGAACATAATGAAAATACGCTTCCTAAAGAAAAATTAATTGAACTTTTTGATAATAATTTAAGTAATGAAAAAAATTTAGTGTTGTCATCTACAAAAGAATATAAATATGATGATAAAAATAAAAGTAATAATGGAATTTTAAAAGGTTATTATTATTCTGTTGTAGATATAAAAAGATATGAAAATAAAAAAGCAAATGAAGATTTATTATTAATTCAAATGAAAAATTTATATGGAAATTTAGAATGGAAAGGAGAATATTCTGAAGAAAATGAAAATTGGAATGAAGAATTAAAAAAAACTTTAGAAATAGAATTTCCTTTAGAAGAAGGAACTTTTTATTTAACTGTAGATGAATATTATTCTATTTTTGATAATACTCAAATTATTCATCCTTTATTAGATTATAGTATTAAACAATTTTATTTCAATGAAGAAAAATTATTTATTTCTCCTTCACTTTTTCATTTATATGCTTTTGAAAAATGTAAAATTAATTTTAGTATTCTTAATAAAAAATGGAGATTTAATAGAGAAATTGTTGGAGAAAATTCAAAACATCCTTTTCATTTTATTTTTGTTAAATATGATGTAGAAAAAAAAATTGAAAAAATGTTTAGTAAATTTGTTTGTGATGAAGATTTAAATTATACTCTTGAAGAAATTGAAAATGGAAATTATTTAATAGTAATTTTTCCATCTTATTATGATATTGTCGATGATCCTAAATTTAGATTTATTTTTAAAATTTCTGCTAATAAGAAATTTAAATGTGAATATATAGATAATGATAGTGAAGATTGTAAATTTTTTAAAATGTTAATTCATAATTATTCAAAATTATACATTAAACAAAATAATATTAATTTAAATCAAAATTCAAAAGAAGAATATCAATTTTTTAATGAATGTTTATTTGAAAATTTATCATCGATAATAATTACAAATACTTCAAAGAATAAATTATTAACATTTGAAATGGATATTGAAAAATTAGAAAACACAAGATTAGTTTCACCGTATAGTAATATTCTCAGTTCAGAAACAATAAAAATAAATTTACTTCCAAATAAAACTGAAATTTTAATAGGATTATGTACATCAAATAATGGTAATAATTTTATTTATAATCAAAGAGTAAATTTCCGTGAAATTGAAATAGGAGAAAATGATGAAAATTTAGATATAATAGAGAAAAAAAAAGAAGAAGTTTTCTATCAAAAGCATTTAATAGAATATGAAGAAAAAGAAGAAATTCTTTTAGATGAAAATAATAATCCAAATAATACAACAAATATACACAATCTAAATTTAACATCAACAGTAACTAATCAATTAGATGCTTCAACACAAAGAAATTTACAAATAAATAAAACACTCATAAAAAAAGAAATATTTCAAATTCAAACAAAAGAATATCGTATAGTTAGTAAAGATTCAATAAATAAAAACCCTAAATTTTTTAATAGTAATGTAATATTAATTTCAGGTGAAATGGTAGACAGAGAAGATTTAACAGTAAATATACCTCGTCAAGAACCAGGAATTATACCTGAAGATATTATAGAAGATTATCAAGAAGATATTGATTATTATTTAGACTATTTATTTAAAAATCAGAAAATTAAACCAATTAAAAAAGGAAGAAGAAGTGCAAAAAGAAGAACAAGAAATAATTTATTAAGTCCAAGTACAGTTTGGAAAAGATATGAAAATGATTATGGTACTTATGTTACTCCTAATGATAATTATACTGATAATATTAAAGGAAGTGGTATATTTTATCCTAAAGATTCTAAAGATAAAATATTTGGGAATTTTATTAATTCTTATATTGAAGGGGAAGGTTTAATTTGTCATTTAATTAATGAAGAAAATATTATTATTTATAAAGGTCATTTTGTTAATGGAAAGAAAAGTGGAAAAGGAATATTATATATTTCTCCTAATGAATATTATGAAGGAGAATTTTTCCAAAATCATTTTCATGGTTATGGTATTTATCATTATCCTGATGGAAGTATATTTGATGGTTTTTTTTTAAATGGGAAAAAAAATGGAATTGGAATTTATAGTAATTACTTTACTAAAACTCAGTATTATATTTTATTTGAAAATGATGCTTATAAAAATAAATTTTATATGATGGGTAATAGAGAATATTTAGAAGATGCTAATAAAAAAATTATGGGTTTGGTTGATAATAATGAAAATATTGATTTTGATGAAGTTGAAAATAAATATTTAGATTATGAAATTAATTTTGGTAATTTTAAAACTTTTATAAACGAACCTTCTGAAAATAATAATAATCAAATTTGTGACTATACAAAACATAAAATTTTATTACAAAAAATTAATGATCTATATATTCAAAATCCATTTATGGCAACTCAATTTTTATCTTTAAAGTTTCAACCTTTTGAAGAAGATGACATTCAATTAATTGAAACTTCAAATCAAAAATATTGTGGAGGAGTAAAAAATGGTAAAATTAAACATGGAAGAGGAGCTTTTTTAAACGGAAAATATTATTATATTGGTTATTTTGAAAATGATAATCCAAAAGGATATATGTTTAAATTTGATTTAGATGAATTAATAGTATTTCAAGGTTATTTAAATAAAGAATTTAAAACAGAAGATTCAGAAAATTCAAAATTATTTTATAAAAATGGAAATACATATTATGGTCAATTTAAAGATGGTTTACCTTCTGGAATAGGAAAATATTTTTTTCATAATAATAATGATTTATGGATTGGAAATTTTATGAAAGGACAATTTCATGGTAATGGAAAGTATTTAAGAAGAAATTGGTTAATATCTGAAAATAAAAGTTATTTTCATAATAAAATAACTAAAATAGAAAAATTAATGAGAGAGGATTTTACTATTAAAGCAAGTACTTCTTTTTTTGAACAAGTTCAAAAAAATCCTGAATATAAAGGAGTAAGAGAGAAATTATTAGAAATTTATCCTATTATTAAATATTTTAAACACTTTGATGATACTTATATTGAATGGAAAATTATTAATTTAGATAACAATAAAGTTTATTTAGGTCAAGTTGATAAAAGGGATATTCCTCATGGAAAAGGATGTTTATATGATAAAAATAATAAAGATAATAATATTTGGTTTGTAGGATATTTTATTCATGGAGAAAAAAATGGAAAAGGTACTTATTATAATAAAAATTGGGAAATTAATTTTCAAGGAAATTTCTTCCATGATATTAAAAATGGTTTTGGAAGAATATTTAATTATTTTGATCAAGAAATAATTGATTTATTTAATTCTAGTGAATCTAATGAAAAAAATGAAATTTATGATGAATTTGGAGTTCCCATTAAATCTCAATTTTCAAATAATAAATTACTTTATGTAGGAGAATTATATAATGATTTACCAAATGGAAAAGGAATAATTTATAATGAAAATCAATCAAAAATTTTCCAAGGAATATTCATGAATGGAGTTAAATCAAATTATTCTTATTATATAAATAAAATAAATAAAACAATAACAAAAATAATGTATATGAATGGAGAAAAAATATCATCAAATGAAGATCTAATTCCAAAACATCATGAAGTTCCTTTAAAAAAAGCATATGTTAATTTTTTTAAAGAACATGATAATTTATATAAAAAATATAAACCTCAAATTAGAGTTTTTTATGATAAAATTAGAAAAGATAATTTACAAGTTTCTCTTAAATTTCACTTATCAATTTCAGAAGATAATAATGGATTTTATATTGGAGAAGTTAATAAATTAGGATTTAAAGAAGGATTTGGAATTTTATTTTATCCTAATGCAAGTACAAAATTTTATATTGGATATTTTAAGGATAATCAAAAAGATGGTTTAGGAACTATATATTTAGATTGTGATAAAATTTATTATTCAGGTGAATTTAAATATAATGAACCTTATGGAAAAGGAAAATATTATTTAGATAATAATGAATTTGTTGAAGGTAATTTTAATGAAGTTGGAAGTGGAAATGGAATTTATACTTTTAAAGATGGATCTTATTGGCAAGGAGGATTTTATGGTTGGAATATGGATGGTCAAGGTGAATTATTTGGAAAAAATGGAGATAAGAAGGGGTATAAAAAATATTATCTTCATTCTTGTATTTAATTATTTAGTTTTTTTTTTTGAATTTTTTCTTTTAATAATTTTTTTAGGTTTTATTTTAATATTTAAATTATCAAAAGAATATTTAAACAAAATAGGTATTCACAATTAATTCAATATCAATTATGATATATAAAACTTTCATTAAAAAAATTTATTTTAATTCTCAAAATGAGCAATAATAAATACTTCTTTCATTCTGGAAATTTGCTTTAAAAATATATTAATTCTTTTTATAAAAACAATTGTAAAAATAATTGCAGAAGAAATTAATAAAAATAAACTAAATCCAGTATCTATAAAACTCATTAAAGACATATAATATTTCATTTTATGTAAGGCATTTGTATAAACAAACTTATTTTCTGCTGTTCTTAAAGGTCTATAAATCAATAAACAAAATAATCCTGATCTAAAAAACTCATTATCATTTAAAGTTTGAATAACTTCATCCATATTTTTAAAATCAGATTGGATCAATCCTTTTTTAATATAAGAAAATTGTTCAGTATTAATTTTATATTGATCATTATGTTCCATTATTTTATTTTGAGCACAAAATTTACTTAAATTTCTATAAATATTTTCTCCTTTGTAAAAAGAATTAAAATTCTCTATAATATTATCTTCTATTTTTTCATAAAAATCTTTACAATCAATGGTAAAATAATTTGATAAAGGTAGATATAAATCTCCTAAACCTTGTCTTTCTCTTGTTATTAAATATAAAGTATAAATTATATCAGAAGTATCTTGTAAAATTGTTTTATTAAGCCAATTTTCCATTAAACTTTCAGAAAAATTATTATATACTCTATTAACATAAAATATAAAATCTCTATAACCAGTATTTTCAGCAGCTGCACTTTGATGAATTAAATGAAAAACAGTTGAAAATTTTCCAAAATATATTATATAAATTATTAAAAGGATTGTATGGAATGAAAATACTAATGAAAAAACAATTAAGAATACCTTCATATACAATACATTTATGTTACTTTTTTTTATGTCTTCTTTAGTATATAATTGTATATTGAAATCATCAAATTCTATATTTGATTGAGATTGATTTCTTGTTTTAATTTTTTCTTTTTCTCTTTTTCTATATGATGAATATAAATCTTCTAAATTTCCTATTAATTGAGTTGGATTTATTGAATAAATTTTAAGTAAAACTGACAATATTTCTATCTTTTTTATAAAGGTAACCCTGAATTCTTTATTATTTGTCCTTTTTTTTATTATATTAAAAATCTCTAAAGAGACTATTTTATAACTTTGTAAATATAAAATTACAAAAATAAAAAAAAGGTTCGATAAGATAAAATTAACACATAAAAAAATATAATTTAAATTTCTATAACCTCTTAATTTTGAATTCATTACTTCACTAAATTCTTTATGAATTATATAAAAGGTTTGACAATAAATATTAAAATTTGCAAGAACTGTGTAATAGGATAATTGATATTCTTCTAGTCTTTTATTAAAAAATATTTCAGAAAGAGGATTTGTAGAAACATTTAATAAATAAATTGGTTTTGTGATATAATCATCAGAAATTAAAACAATCATTGAATTAAAAAAAATTTTAATAGCTTCTTTAAATTCAATTGTTTGATTTACTAAATAAAAATATCCTTCATTTTGTAAAATATTTGAATAATTAATTTTATATTCAAAGAATCTATCAGTTCTATGATCTTTTAAAGAGTAAATTTCACTATAAAATTTTGAACTTACATTTTTAAAGTAATCAATTTTAATATAATTTTCTATTGAAAAATATAAAGTAAAGTTTAAATCAATTTCAGGATATCTTTCATTAAATTTTTTATTATATTCATTTAAAAATTGAACACAATTTTCTTTATCTCCTTTTGAAATACACATTGCAATCATTACACTTGGAATTGAATGATAATAAATTCTATTTAAAGTTCTAAATCTATTTAAAATAGAATAATTATGAAATACAGTTTCTATTTTATTTTTCTTAATAAATAATTCAAATAAAATCATAACTAAGCTTATTCCACTAATGAAAAAAATTAAATTTTGATAAATGTAAAGTAAATAAACTTGCTTATGATTAATATTTTTATTAAAATTTGATTTTTTCAAGTGAGTTCCTAAGAATTTAGATTCATCTGAACTAATTCCACTTAACAAAGAACCTGCAACTGATGAAGAATCTTCAATTTTTTGATTATATATTTCAACAAATGTTTCATTAAAATTTTTTGTAGTTTGTAAGAAAGTTAAAAAATTAGTTTCTTGATTTGATTTTTTATTTTCAATACTATAAGTCATATATATAAAACCATTTAATATAAATGTGTAAATTTTTGTTACTTTAGTTGGAGAAATTTTATTTCTTTTTAAATAATTTTTTAAAGTTTCTATTCTATATTCATCTTCATTTTCTTCATAATCTAATTCTAATCTATATATCTTTTCCTGGTCACGATGATTTTTTTTATAAGTAAATAAACAATTTTTCCCTAAAAAATAAAACCCATTTAAAACAATATATTCTTTACAAGAAATATGAAATAATATTTTTAAATCTAAAAATAATAAACCAAGTTCTCCTTTTTTATTTTTTTTTACAATAAATTTAAAAGAAATGTCTCTTGAAGGAGAAACACTTTTTAATAAATTAAATAAATTTGATTTTTTTTTATCATGAAATGATCTTCTTTTTTGATTTAAAGATTCATAATTAATATCAAAAATCCCATTTTTAAATATTAACATTTGATAATCTCTAAAATCTTCTGGAAATAATAAAGAAAAATCACCATTAAAATTATCAAATAAATCTTTTCCAATTTGAATAATTCTACATTCATCAGTAAAAAAATTAAAAGTTAATGTTATTTTATTATTATTTTCATATAAATAGTTTATAGAATCTTCATATTGAACTATATTTTCTCTTATTTGAAAATTATTTTTTGTCATTGATTTATTCAATATTTCTTCATAAAAAATTCCACATATGATTGAATAATAACTTGATTCATTGGATTTATTTTTTAGTAATTTTTGTTTATAAGTTCTTGATGCAATTTTAGTTAATAAATCTGATAATTCAACTAATTCTAAAATGGAAACATCGAAATTTTTATGAATAATATCATTTAAAAGAAATATAATATCATTACCATCACTTAAAAATTTTATCATTAATTCAAGTTTATGAACAACATCATAAGTTTTTTCTAAATTATTATTTAAATTTATTAAATAAAACAAGGATCTTAAATTCATTGATAAAATAAAATCTTTGTTTTTGTATTTGTTTACCAACATTATTAATCTTATCATTAAGATTCTCCTTTTAAATAATTCATTTATTTTATTTTTTTTAACTTCTTTTATAAATAACTGAATAAATTGAAAATAATCATTATCACATAAAAAATTATGAGTTAAACTTAATATATCTTGTGTTAAACCTGGATTTAATAATTCTTTATTCACACATTCGTTAATTTTATTATAAAATAAAATCTTATTTTTTCCATTTTTACTTAATATTGAAAAGAAATAAAAATAAGAATTTTCAACTAAATATCCATAAGTTTTTAAATGAATATAATTATATGGATCATATAATAACATAAATATTACGAGAATAAAAATAGTAAAATTTAAATATAATATACTCATTCTTTTTTTTATTAAATCTTCTTTTACAAAAACTAAACATAATAAATAAATAAACATTTTAATAAAAACCAAACAGGTTCTAAATTTATTAAGTGAAACATTATTCATAAATAAAAATGATTTTTTTTTCATTATATATATTATATTGATAGTGAGAAAAATCCAAATTGAAATAGAAATATAAAAAAAATGTTTTGCTATACTTGGATGTTTTTTTGCTAAAAAATTTGAAATGATTAATAAAGTTTTTTCTATTAATCCAATTGAATCTATTAATGAAGAATAACAATCATAAACAAATCTTATATTTTCTAAAGAGTAAATTGGTAAATGAAAATATAAAATATGAAAAAGAGAAACTATAAAATAAAAACTTATTAAAATAAAAGCAATTACTGAATGAATACTATTTAATGTTAATGCAGTTAAGAAAAAAAAAAATGAAAGAATTCTAATATGAAATATTTCATAAAAATTTATAAAAAACTTTTGAAACCTAGAATATTTTAGAAATATATTTGAGAAGAAATATGGAATATAAATTATGATAAAATAAATAAATAAAACAACAACAATTAATGTTTGATTAAAATGAACTCTTGGATTTAAGTGTTTAAGTAATTTAAAATGTTCATTTACGTTTTTTCCATAAAAAATATTTGTGCAATCAAAAATCAAAAGAATTGAACACAAATTTTCAATCATAAAAAAGAATATATGAAAATATTTTATTTTTATAATACTTTGAGATAAATAGTTATAATAAATATAGCAATTGGATTTTTTCATCATTTTAAATTCTAAAATTTTTTTAATTAAAATAAATTGAAAAATTATATTTATTAAATAACAGAGTAAAAATTTTATCAAATGAAATTTCTTTTTTAAAAAATAAGATATTTGTATTAAATTAATATTTTATTTTAAATTGATTATTAAGTGATTTTTGATGAATATGATACAATTTATTATATTCTATATCATAAATTTCATTTTATTTTAATTATAAATATTAAAGATAAAATAGAAAAAATTATTATAACAATAATTGATTTATTTCTTTTTTATTCAATTTTTTATTGTTATATTAATAAATGAAAATACTTTTTATTTTATTGTATTTTATATTTACATTATGAATGGTGATTGAAAAAGAAAGGAAATCATTATGAAAAAATTTTTAGAAAGATATAAATAAAATAATCTCCTATTATTTTTAAAACTATAATGAGAAGATTATTATTTTTATAAAAAATAAAGAAAAGTCATTAAATAATAAATAATATAAAAAAATGATTTATATCATTATATGAATAGAAATGAAATCAATTCTAAAGAAATTAATATATTATATCAATCATTTTATAAATCTAAATTATAACAATTATATAAATTAATAATTTTTTTATTAGTATTTAAAATAGTCATATATTTAAATTAAATAATTATTTAATTTTTAAATAATAATTAATTAAATTATTTAATTTAAACCATTAAAAAGTTTTAAACAAAATAAAAGTTATATAAAGAAATTTAATTAAAATGATTGGGACCTCTTCGGAGGTCATCCGCTAAAATTGGAACGATACAGAGAAGATTAGCATGGCCCCTGCGCAAGGATGACACGCTCAAATCGAGAAGTGTATAACAAATTTTTTTTTACCTTTTTTTCTTTTATGTTTTAAATATGTTAATATAGTTACAATAAATTAAAGTTATATATATCTTTATATAATTCTAATAAAAATTCATCTTTATCATTTTCTAAAGATGAATATATTTTTTCTATATTGAGATATTTATAAATTTCTTCTTTACATTTTTCTAATATTATCATGTTTTTATTTTTTTTTATTAAAAAATTAGGAGTGAAATAATTATACCATTTTAATTTAATATTTGAAAATCTATTATCTTTAATAATATTATGATATAAATTATTTAGTCTTTGCTTTGTTTCAATTAATTGAATATTATATTGACTATTATTAAATATATTTTCTGTTTTTTTTATATCAACTGAAATTTTACTATTTAAAATAACTGTTTTTCCTTTAGTTTCAGGAATTAATTTTAATGAATGTCTATCTTCTAAATCTTTTAATTGAATTTCTGATGGATTTATCGGATCTTTAACTATATTTAAACTTGTTTTCGATAGTTGGTGTTTACTTTTTTTGAAAAATCTTTTTTTTAATTTAGTCTTAAACATAATTGAATTAACTAATTCTTGAACATAAATTTTTTTAGTAAAAAAACAAGTTATACATTCCATAATAGTATTAATTACTTTAATAAGTGCTCCAATGTCTGAAAGAATATCTTGAATTTTTAAATAGATTCTATTATATCTTTGAATCTTTGAATTAGAAACCAATTGTATTAAACCTATTCTTGAATCATTTCCTCTTCCTGAAAAATCAAATATAAAATTTTGAAATGAATAAATCAAATTTTTTTTTATATTTGGGAAAAGAAATCCATTATCAGATGAATAATCAATTTCATAATATCTAAATTCATATGTTTTATAGAATTTAGGATTAAATTTAAAAATATGAAAAGAGTAAATCTTTTTAATAGGATTTGAATAATTATAATGATCAATTTCATATTCTGGAAGACTTAAAAAAAAAATTGAATTTTCTAATCTTTGTTCAATCTCATTTTCATCATAGCAATCTTTTTGACATATTTCAATATTAAAATATAAAAAATTATAGTTAAGATCATATTGCTTTCCAGCAATAGTTAAAGAATCTAAGTTAGAACAAAAAGAATAATTAAATATATTTATATCTTTAAATTCTTTATAATTGTCACAATTTGTGAAAGGAATTTCAAATGTTCCATTATTTGAAAAATAATTTAATGTTATATGTAAAATTTTCGAATCATTAAAAATAGTATTTCCTTCATTATCAATAAATCCAAATAATAAAGGAGTATTATTAAATATTACTCTTGAATTAGAATTATTTTCCAAAACAGAAATAACCTCAAATTTTTTTCTTAAAAATAAATTTATGAAATAAATCATTAACACAATTAAAAAAAAAATAATTGAAAAAGCTCCTATAATACCTCCAATCATAGTATGAAATTTTTGTCTATTATGAAACAATAAATTAAAAGTAAAAGCATAGATATCTGTATAATATAGAGTTTCAAATGACATTTTTATATATTATTATATTTTCAAATGGTTTTTTTTTAATTAACAATTAAATAAAAATTCAAAAATTATAATAATCTAATTAATTAATTTATTAAAATAATAGATTTAGATTTTTAATTTATATATAATTATTTTTTGAAAGTGAATATTATTGTTTGAATCGCTGCTACAAATCCAATAGTCGTTAAAAATATAATTAAAAATATTGAACAAATATTTTTCCAATGACTCAAACTATATTCATTACTTTTAACATATAGGCAACCTGGAATTAAAATTGAAATTATAACTGCTATTAATCCTCCAAGTAAAGAAATATAAGTTAAAATATCTCTAAATAAAACACTTATTAAAGTAGATAAAAATATTGTAATTGAAGTTAAAAGAAAATTTTGTAAATTTGAAATTGATTCTTCTCCTTTAAAAAAACCACAAAAAGATATTCTAAAAGAATTATAATTAGGTCCTATTGATAATAATAAACTTATAGCAATTCCAATTTTTGCAATTATCATTAAAATATCATTTTTAAAAACTCCATTATTTCTTCTATAAATAATTAAATCAGGTGAATTAATTGGAGATGTTAAAAACCCAGAAATTGATATTAAAATATATATTATTGAATTTAATATAACACTTCTTTTAAACACTTTTTTTATTCTTTTTGAAGTATTATTTTTTAATGTTTTATATACTGGAAAAACACCAATATGACAATTAAAACAAAAAAAAATAGTTGCAAAACATTGTAAAAATAATAAATCAGATTTAAAACCTTTTTTAATATCAATAAAATTAGGATAGGTACTTTTATCATTATCTTTTTTAATATTCTTTAAATAATTGCTATAAAAAAAAGGACATTCAATCATAATTACAATAATTCCATAAATTAAAGTTGAAATTCCTAGCAAAGAAGTATATCTCATTTTACTAACATCTCTTAAGCTACATAAAGGTATTAAAACTACAATACTGATACTATACATAATAGTAAATTTATATATATTTTTATCCCATATTTCCTTTTCAAAAATTTCAAATTTATAATAATTCCCTTTAATTATATTCAAGTCAAAAATTACTCTTCCTATAAGAGAATAAATAACTACTAAATAAGCAGTAATAACAACAAAAATATCAATTAAAATAACAATATCTAATAGTATTCCAGTTTTTTTTCCTAGAATTTCTTTAACAATAGGAGAATAATCTTTATATTTTGATTTTCTTGCTGCTTTATCCATACAACACAGAGTCCAATATGAAAAAATTGCTCCAAATAAAAGTAATATTATTCCATTAATTAAACCTATTTGAGTACATCTTAAAGGTAATGATAAACATCCTGTTCCTAATGCTATTGATGATAATGAAAAAATTGAACCTCTTAAACTTCCTTGATTCATTTTACCAAAATATCTTTGAAAACACTTTTTTTTTCTATTATATGCTTTATCATATGAATTTAAAGTATCTTTGTCTATTAAATTTGTAGTTCTTTCCTTTTCTTCTTCCTCTATCATTTAAAAATAATTTTTTTAAATTTTTGAATTATTATTTGTTTAATTCATATTTTTTATTTTCATAATGAATAAAGCTTTTTTCCGTTTTTTTATTAAGTATATATATTAAATATAGAAATAAATAATTAAAATTATTTACAAAGATACACAAACAAATAATAATTCAAATAACAAAATTAAAAAGTAAATTAGTAATAAATGACAAATTTATTACCTATATTACTCATGTTAACATATTTTCAAAAAAAATTTAATTATTTTCAAGTTTTATTTTTATTTTTTTAACCCAATTTCTTAACAGTTTTGTAAAAATTTCACAATATTTTTTACATAATATAGATAGTGAAGTTTCACATATTATTAGACAACTATTTACATTGATAGAATATATTTTAAAACTAGTAAAATTATTTATAGATTCTTTTCCATTTATACTTTTAATATAATCAAAAATAAAATGTTCATCATCATTTTCAATACAATTAATTTTATAGGAAACAATATTGTCGCCTATTTTAAATTGAATTAAATTTGTATTATTTTCATAAATATATTCAATGTTTTTTTCATATGTTTGAAAAATATTTAATGTATTAAATACATTATTACAATCTTTTAAATATTCAAAAATTTCGTTTATACTTTTATTTATAATATCAGTTTCATAAATCTTAATATTAAAATATTCTTTTGTAATCAATGAATTGATTTTATGAAAAAAAATTTCTAAGTTTAATGTTTCTAAAAATTCTTTAAATAAATTTAATTCATTTTTTTCCTCATTTGATAATTCATTATGTTTAACTTCATTTTCCAAAAAAGCAAAAGTTGAATTCTCACATGTGTTTTCAAAATAAGAAAGAATTAATCTATATTTTAAAAGACATTTAACATTATTTATAATTGGTATTTTTATTTCTACTTTTCTTAAAAATGAATTATTAGTTTTTACTTTATGTGTAACAACAAAGAAATCTCTTTTATTTTTAAATTTGAAAATATATGCATTATTGTGAATATAAGGTTTAATCTCAAAATATTCTCCTTCAATTTTAATTATATTGAAAATATTGCTTATGGTATTTGATATTATTTCAGTGGAGTAAGAAAAATTATAACTAATTGGTTTGGAAATTTTTTCAACAATCATTAATGTGAATTTAATTGAATAAAATTTATTTTTTAAACCTATAAATATAATAATGCAATAATTATAAGATTTTTTTAATATTAATTAATTAGAAAATTAAAATAATGAATGATTAAATTGGTTTATCAAGTTTTATCCTCGTAAAACTTTTAAATATTTTTTGTCATTAATAAATTTTTTTCGCACATTCAATCTTTTAATTTTAATGTGCATAATTTGTTTAAAATAATTTTTAGTAATAATTTTTTATAAAATTTATAATAAATATAAAATTGTTTTATTAATTATTTTTTGATGATATTTTTAAAATATATCTTTTAATATTTCAAACTATTTTAAATCATTAATCAATGGAAAAAATATAAATTTATTGAAATTATAAATCAAATATTAATTTAAGCTATTATAATGTTCTTTAATTGTTATATAAAAACAAATATTTTACATCAAAATTTCAAAATAATATATTAAATAAAAAAATCATTTACTTTTAAACCATATGATATTTTTTTATTTTTTAAATATAATGAATTTCAAATTAAAATAAATCTTAAATTTTTATTTATCATTTTTTTCTCTTGTTTTTAAATTCCTATGTCTTCATTAAAAACATTTTTTAGGGAAGTGAAAAAAATCAATATATTTAATTGTTATTTTGATGATATTTTCGGTTTTTTTCAAGATATAAAGATAATATTTTATTTAGTAAATACAAAAAATAAATAATTAATTGGAATTTTTCAAATGTTATCATTATAGCTTTAAGTTAGAAAAGATAAAAAGTAAAACATCTAAAATAAAAAAAACAGATTTCCTCTGATAAAATGTCAATTCTAAAAAAAAAATTATCATTATTAAATTATTTATCAGAACATTTATCATTTAAATCCTTAATCGTAAATTGTATTTATTTAATATAAAATAAAAAAAATTACTAAATAAAATTATGGAAACATTCTTTTTAAACATAAAACCCTAATATTAAAATCAAACTTTTCTTTCAATACTTATCTAAATTAATTTAATAAAAAACACTTCATTATTTGTATGAAAGTTTTCAAATCATTTGTTAAAACTGCTTATTCCAAAAAAACATAAATTTTATGTTTTTTTTATTAAATATAATAACATCTTTTTATTTTTAACAATAACATTTCATTATTACATCCTATAACTAAAAATCACACAAGATATATTTTATTCAATTAAATCTAATATAAAATTAAATAAATAAATTAAAATGAAATTCATTTTTTGTGATAATCTAAAATAAAAAAAAAATGGGTTTATTTGAATTTGATTTTTCTTTTAAATTTTTTTATCTTCTTATATATATTATAATAATAATTGTCACAAGACAATTAACTTTTTCAACAAATTTAACATCATTATTTAGTTTCTCAAATAAAACAAATATTCCCATTGTCATAAGTTTTATGCAACTTTCGGGATATATTTTGAATTATATAAGAAAAAAAAAGACTAATGAGAAATTAGTTCCAGAAAGAAAACAAACAAAAACGGATGAACCAAGAATATTTTCTAATGTCTCAGTTATAAAAAATAATGAAAATGAAAGATTTAAAAAAATTAAAAAAAAATTTTATGGTATTGTACTTGTTTGTGGGATTTGTGAATCTTATAGATATTTTTATTCAATTGGATTAGGAGAAGGAAAAAAAGATGTTGGATATTATTTATGTGCTTTTTTTTTAGTTGAAATTATGATTCTTTCAGATGGCATTTTAGATATTAAAAGTTATTCACATCATTATTTATCTATGATTCTTTTCTTTATTTGTGATCTTTTATTTTCTTTAAAAAGTACTCTTGAGACTCCTTCAATATCTAAAATTTTATTCAATTTTTTAGGAAATCTATGGAGTAATAAGCATGATTTATTATTTTCAGTTCTTAAGCTTTGTCTTGAAAAATATATTATGCATTATTTATATGTTAATCCTTATTTTTTAATATATTATGAAGGAATTATTCAAATTATTTTTTTTTCATGTATAAATCTATATTTTTTTACTAAAGATTTTTTTTTTAGAGAAAAACCAACTTTTATTCTTGAACAAATGGTTTTTTTAAAATTAGTTTTTTCAAATTTATTTTTATTTTTACTATATTGTTTAATGATTGTATTATTAAAGTTATTAGAATTATTTATAAATGAATCTTTTGAACCATCATATTTAATAGTTTCAAGCACAAGTTTTATATTCATAAGATATTATGAATATTTTTTTGAAAAACTTCAAGATAAACCAAAATATTATTATTTATTAGATATAACTTATAATTTAGGATATACATTTGGTTCTTTTATTTTTTGTGAAATATTTATTTTAAATTTTTGGGGATTAGGAAAGAATACAAGGAAATTGACTGATAAAAGACAATATAGGGAATCAACGATACTAATGGAAGATATGAATCTCATAGAAATTTCATTAAATAATGTTTAAATATTAAATTATGTATGTAAATTTTTTTTGATATAAATTATCTTTTTTTTAATTTTATTAAATTAAATTAAAATTTAATATTATTGATAAATAATGCTTATAGATTTTAATTTTTCGATTAAACATCTTTTTATTATATTATATATTGCTTTAATCATTTTAACAAGGCAATTAGTATTTTCAAAACAATTATATGGTTTTTTTGAATATACTGAAACCATAAATATTCCAACATTAATAAGTTTAATGCAATTAACAGGCATTTTTCTTGATAAAATAAGAAAAAAACAAATTATTAGTAAAAATATAGATTCAAATAATATGATTGATTCACCAGAAAAAAACGTTCCAGTTGAAGTTTCAAATAAAATATTAAAATTTTATGCAATTTTAATTACATGTGGAATTTTTGAAGGTATAAGATATTATTATTCGATTTATTTAAGAAAAGGAAAAGCTGATATTGGCTATTATATTTCAACTTTATTATTAATCGAAATTATGATTTATTCATATTTTTTTTTAGGTATTATAAGCTATTCACACCACTTTTTATGTGTAGGTATATTTTTTATAAGTGATATTTTAAATGCTTTAAAATATTGTTTATATAATGATTTTTCTTTTATTAATATATTTTTGAAGATGATAAACAATTATATGAATAATGGATTTGATTTTTTATTTTCTGTTCTAAAACTATGTCTTGAAAAATATATGCTTGAATTTATTGATTCATCTCCTTTTTTAATATTATATTATGAAGGAATTGTCCAAGTTATTGGATTTTCCATTATGAATATTATTTATATTTTAAAGGATTTTTTTATAAATGAAATAAATGAATTTGGATTAGAACAACTTTTATTTTTAAAAGAATTCTTTTCTCATTGGTTTTTAGTTTTAATATATTGTATTTTAATATTATTGTTAAAAATATTAGAATTATTAATAAATGAAAGTTTTGGACCTTATTATTTCGGATTAACAAGTACAAGCTTTATTTTCTTAAGATTTTATGATTATATATTGATTATTTTAGGAAAGGAAGATGCAGAAAAATATATTGTTTTAGATATAATATATTATATAGGATATATTATTGGAGTTAGTATATTTTGTGAATTGATTATTATAAATGCATTAGGACTGGGAAAAAATACAAAAAAAAATCTTCACAATAAAAAAAAAACAGATATTAATCAATTAGAAGAGGAAATTGATAATATGAATTTAACAGATACAAGTATTTAAAATAATTTAATTTTCATATATTAAAAAAATATTATTCAATATTAAGAGGTTTGTTAAATTAAAATATTATTAATAAATTAATAGGAAATTTTATATTTTTTATTATTTAAAAAAACAGAATCAGAAAACATATGTTAATAATATTTAAATGAATAATTATATTTTTTTTAATAAAATATAAAAAAACAAAAGGTACATAAAATTGATATTAATTTTTAAAAAATAATTAATATAAATATTAATTTACAAAGGATGGAATTTAATTTTTTAAATTTTAGAGCAAAAGGGAAAAAATGTAAAAATTAAATTAAACACATGAATTTTATTAATTTTTAATAAATTAAAAATGAATAATGAAATAAATATTAATAAAGGCAACATTAACATTAATAAAAATCCAATTCCTAAACAACAAATAATAATGAATAATCAAGAAGAATTTGATATGAATAATAATAATATAAACACTGATTCAAATTTTAATATAAATGAAATGAATGAAAAAATAGATTTAGATTCAATAAATTTGAGTAAAAAAACAATAATAGAAATATTAAAGCAAAATAATTGTATGAGAGAAGATATAAATACAATGCAATGTACCATAGATTTAAAAGATAAATTAATATCAGAATTTGAATCCTTAGTAAAAGTTTCAAAAGATAAATTAACAAAATATTCAGATCAAATTACAAGTTTACAAAATGAAAACAATGCTTTAAGACAACAATTAAATTCATTACCAAATAATTATAATCAAGATAAATTTCGTTCAAATAAAAATCCAAATCAAAATGTAAAATTAAAAGGAAATCCAAAAGAAGATGATAATATAAAAAAAATAGAAAATGAATATTATGAAAAAGAAATAAATTTAACTCTTGAATTTAAACAAAAAGAACAAGAAATTAAAGAACAATTTGCAAATGAAATTGATAATTTAACTAAAAAAGCAGATGATTTAAAAGTAGAAAATGATAGATTAAAATATGAATTAGCTGATAAAAATATTGAATTAGAAAAATTAAATTCTCAAATTGAAGATGAACAATTTAATAATAATTCAATAATAACTAAACAAGAAAGAGAAATTCAAAAATTAAAAGAAAAAATTTTAGAATATGAAAAAAAAAATGATATGCTTGAAAATAGTCAAAATGATAAATCGAATAAATTAAAAGAAGAAATTGAAAAATTAAAAGAAGAAAATGAAAATTTACAGAATGATATAAATTTATATAAAGAAAAAATAAATGACCAAGAAAATAACATTAATAATTTAAGTCATGAATTAAAAAATAATTTATCTGATTCAGAACAACATAAAGTGAATTTAATTAATAAAGATTCTGTAATAAATCAATTAAAAAATCAAATAAATACTTTAACAAATGAATTAAATAAAAGAGATAAAGATTTTGATAATTTTGTTCAAAGTAAAAAAAATGATTTAGTTGATTATGAAGAACAAATTAAAAAATTATCAAATGAAAAAAATGAACTTTTAATGGAAAAAATAGAATTAATAGATAATTTAAAAGAAGCCAGTGAAAGATTAAAAAATATGAAAGATTTAATTGTTGATAAATATTCTAATATTGAAGCAAATTTATATAAAGAAAAAACTAAAAATCAAAATTTAGAAAAAAAATATAAAGGTTTAATAAAGCAAATGCAAGTAAATGAAAAAAAATTAGAAAAAGAAAATATGAATCTTAAAAATTTAATTAATGAAAAAGAAAACGAAAAAAATCAAATGGAAATTAATTTTCAAAATCAAATAAATCAACCAATGAATAATAATAATAATCAAATGGGTAATTATCCAATGTCTAATGAACAAATGAATGATTATAACAATTATATGAATAATTATATTTATCCTGAAACAAGAAATTTTACAGATATGAGTACAATAGATGATCCTAATGAAGGAA
>JAEEGL012176584.1_pt1 | contig 22978 bp, 24 predicted proteins | sample 9134231 | NCBI WGS metagenome assembly JAEEGL01 (sample SAMN16246548, study PRJNA631951) | gut metagenome | biome: gut microbiome; feature: rumen; material: fiber-attached | host: Bos | place: Iran: Karaj | collected 2018-10
AATAAAAAGAGAAAATTAAAAAGAATAAATGTTCAACAAGTTGTTAACCCATTAATACTTGTCGAAAAAGGGGGAAAAATTATGTTTAAATCATTAGAGGAAAAGGTAAAAAATTACTTTTACCATCATTATGGTAAGTATGCTATCGAATACCATATCGAAGGAGATAAAATCAAAGTTATTTCTAACATTGGTTTATATAGATACGTACCAAATACTAAATCTAATATTAAAAAATTAGATGAAGCTATTATTAAGAATAAAATTACTATTGCTGAAAAGATTGATGATTATGAAAAAACTAATGAATCAAGAGCAAAAATGTTATTATTTAATATTTCAATGATTCTATTTAGTGGTTTATCTGTAGTATTTGCTTTCTTTTCAGGAAGTTACCTATTATTCTTATTATCAGTTATTTCATTTTCTGTTTGTGTATTTGCTGCAAGTACAAGTGGTTTAACTTACTTTATACTTGTTTCAGAAATCAGAAACTTAAAAAGAGCTACTGGTTATAAACAAGAATTAGAAATTGAAATGCCAAAATTAAATACAAAAAATATCAAAAATAAATTTAATCTATTAAAAGGACAAAACTAGTCCTTTTTTTAGTGCAAACAAAAATAAATTTATAAAAATCTTATAACTTTTTATATATTAAATGTGTTATATCTATCCTAGGCAATATTGGACTAGTTGTCCGTCACAAATCAATCTAAAAAGAAAGAATTAAATAATTCTTTCTTTTATTTTTTAAAATGCTATAATAAGTAAAAAGTTAGGTGAGATTATGGCAAAAGATTATTTAATTAATATTAATAAGAAAGATGCAAAGGTTGTTTATACAGATGCTAAATCAAATTTTGAATATGATGATGTATCTAAGATTGATAAGATTACTTCACATTTAAGTGAAGAAGAATTAAAGAAGAATCTAAAAGAATATAATGGAAAACTTTTAAGAGGAAATATCTTTATTATAGAAACTCCAAATGATAATTCTAAAGGATATTTATATAGACCATTCATTAATGAAACTACATCATTAACAGAAAAGTATTTATATACATTTGATGATTATATCGATGAAAGAATTAAAAGAGTTAATGATAAGTCAGCTAATAAAAAGGCTAAACTAGAATTAGCTCTAACTCCAGATTTTTATGAATTTACTAATGAAATGTTAGATGATTTAATGAAAGGTTATATTAATAAGTCTTTGTATACTTATGATGCTTTAAGTAAAAAATCATTAATACCTAAAGATATAATTGATCATATGGAAAAAGTTAAAGATGAATATTCATTCTATAGTGTAAGACAAAAAGAAAAAGAATTAGCTCACATCGGAAGAAGTTTAAGTTGCTATAGAGCACTTAGAAATTTCTTGATGGAATATATTAGAGTTAAAAATGAAGAATATGGTGGATTAAATAGACTAATGTATTTATGTTGTAATGAATTCAAAATGGGTAAATATTATATAAATGATTCAAGATTAGATGATATTCAAGAGGATATAAAAATTAAGAGGTTATAATGAGAAAAGACTTATTAGAAAAGTTAAGAGAATACTCTTATCCAATTTATAAAAGAAATTATCTTGAATCATTATTAAATTTAGAAATATCTCCATTTGGTGATATTAAAAGATTAAATGAACTCGATATGAATAATCTTGAAAAAGAAATTATTAAATATAATTTAATTATCAAATCAATAAATGCAATTAATAAAAGTTTACCTGAAGACTCCAGATTAAAAGTTAATAAGTATGATGTTTTTGATGCTGAAGTAAGTTTGAATCATGATTGGCAATTTATAAGTATGTTCTTTAATAAACGTGGTTCTCAAATCATCTATTATGATAGAACTAACGTATCTGAAGAAAAAAGTAATTTAGATGAAGAACTTGAAAGACTTGAAGATAAATATCATCACATGTATGGAGTTTATTATGGCCACATACTTAGAACTAAAGAAGAAGCAGATTTAGAAGATCAAATTGATGATATTAAAAACTTGTTATTTGATGTTAATAATATGGAAGAAGATAAAGAATTATTTATTATAGATAAAGCAATCAGAGAAGACCTTTTATTACCATTTGAAGAAAGAAATTTTGTTCATAGTGATGAAACATATGATACATATGATGTATCAAATAATAGTAGTATCAAAGTATACAAAAAAAATATCAAAAAAATAAACGTAAAACAATAAGAAAGTATTTTTTCTTATTGTTTTTTTATGCTAAAATTATAATAGGAGTGTGGAGTGTATGAAGAAAAACAAAGGTTTCACTCTTGTTGAACTTTTAGCGGTAATAGTAATCTTAGCAATAATTATGATTATAGCGATTCCGGCAGTACTTAATACTATGGAAGCAGCAAAAAGAAAATCAATGATTAATTTTGCGGAAAAAATAATAAATGAGGTAGAAAAAACCTATATGGCTAAAACTACATTTGGTAACTATATAGCACCTGCAACTGATAATTATTATGTTTATGATATTGCTACAGATTTAGGTTTATCAAATGTTGGAGATTATTATGGTCTAGCTACGATTAGATTATTGTATGGCGAGATACAATTTGAAATCATGATTTTTAATAAAGACTATAGCTTATCTTATGCAAGTCAATATGCAGATGACGGTATAAAACTTGATGAAAATATATTAATAAGTATGAGTGAATATAAAACATATATTGGAGATCTTGATTTAAAAACAATTCCTTTAAAACAAGTTTTAGTAGCTGCAAATTTATATACAAGATGTAATTCGGGATCTCAAGCGTTTATTGATGGAGCAACTGGTGAGCAAATGTATTGTACATTACCAGCTCATAGTGGTTCAGACATAAGTGACCCAAATTGTTATTCAGCAGAAGATATATTAGGTAGAAGAGCAACAGCAATTGCAAAATATGTTGCAGGTCAAGAATTAGTATCTTGCCCAGTAAGTTAGAAATAAAGAATAACGTTTGTTATTCTTTTCAATATATAAATGATAGGAGAATTAAAATGAAGAAAAACAAAGGTTTCACTCTTGTTGAACTTTTAGCGGTAATCGTAATTTTAGCAATCATAATGATTATAGCTATTCCTGCTGTTCTTGAAACAATGCAAAGTGCAAGAAAAAAGACATTTAAAGAATATGCAATGAAAGTTACAAGCGAAGGACAAAAAGTATATTTAGCAGATCAAATGGTAAGTAACCCTGGATCATGTGTTTTATATAAAATTAAAACTGATTTAGGACTTAATAATACTGGAGATTACAATGGTTATGTAGTTGTTAAAAATCTAGCAGATAAACAAAAAGTATATGTAACTTTATATGATAATGAATATATGGTATATGGAGTTGAATTAAATAATCTAGAAGGTGCTGAATTACAAAGATATACATCAGGTGATGTGTTATCAGAAAATAATATCTTAAGTGTAGCCAACTGTGGAACATATACGGTTAAAACGTCATCAGTAACTTATGAAACAAAAACAGAAACATTAACTTCTACACCACAAAGTAGTACACCTGAAGTAAAAAAATTACTTACTGGTGAAAAAGAAGGACAATATGGTTGGGTTGGAGTATATGTTAATGGTGAAATAACTGAATGTTATAGTAAACATGGAGATATTGGTCCAGATGGTAGTTATATGAACAATGGTAATAAAACAAATTATTGTACTGGAAGAACACGAAGTCATGATGATAATGTTTGTTTAGCAGCTAAGAGTACAATTTGCTGTACAACTGAAGCAGATTATACAGATTCAAGCAAATCATACTATTATTTCTATAATGAAAATCAATCAAATGATGGTGACCATACTGCATGTGGATCATACTTTAATATAAATGCTCCAGGTATGTCTGGCGGATCATGGATGTACGCTGCTGCCCCAGGTGGTTCTTTACCAGCAACAGGAGTATACGAAGACTAAAAAGGATTAGGTGAAAGACAACATGAAAAAGACAAACAAAGGATTTACATTAGTAGAATTATTAGCAGTAATCGTAATTTTAGCAATTATTATGATTATTGCTATCCCAGCAGTACTTGAAACAATGCAAGCTGCAAGAAAAAAGACATTTAAAGAATATGCAATGAAGGTTACAGGCGAAGGACAAAAAGTTTATTTAGCTGATCAAATGGTAAGTAACCCAGGATCATGTGCATTATATAAAATTAAAACTGATTTAGGTTTAAATAACACAGGTGATTACAATGGTTATGTTGTAGTTAAAAATCTACCAGATAAACAAAAAGTATATGTAACTCTATACGATAATGAATATATGGTTTATGGAGTTGAATTAAATAATCTAGAAGATGCTGAATTACAAAGATATACATCTGGAGATGCATTATCAGAAAATAATATCTTAAGTGTAGCTAACTGTGGAACATATACAGTTAAGACTTCACCTGCAACTTATGAAACAAAAACAGAAACATTAACTTCAACACCTCAAAGTAGTACACCAGAAGTTAAAAAGTTATTTACTGGAGAAAAACAAGGAGCTAACGATTGGGTTGGTGTTTATGAAAACGGTACAATGACAGGATGCTACAACAAACTAGGAAATTCAAATTTAGAATATACTGAATGGCTTAATGATGGATCTTTAGAAACTAGTTATTGTGTTGGTCAAGGATATGAATCTACAAGTGAAAGTGCATGTGAAGCACATAAATCAATTACTTGCTGTACAGCTAGTGCAACTGAAAATGTTGGAAATTTAGCAAGCCAAACATATCATTACTTCTTTTCGCAAAATAACAGTTCTTCAGGAAGTACAAAATCATGTGGAGTATTATATTATAAAAGTGGTAATAGTTTAGTAGCCGCTAGTTCAGGTGTTCCATATGGTGGAGGATTACCTGAAACAGGAGTATACGAAGACTAAAAGAATTAGGAGATAAACAATATGAAGAACAATAAAGGATTTACATTAGTAGAATTATTAGCAGTAATCGTAATTTTAGCAATCATTATGATTATTGCTATTCCGGCAGTGCTAGAAACAATGCAATCTGCAAGAAAAAAGACATTTAAAGAATATGCAATGAAAGTTACAAACGAAGGACAAAAAACTTATCTAGCAGACCAAATGACAAGCAATCCAGGAAGTTGTGCTTTATATAAAATTAAGACAGACCTAGGAATTAATAATACCGGAGATTACAATGGTTATGTAGTTGTTAAAAATTTACCAGATAAACAAAAAGTATATGTAACTTTATATGATAATGAATATATGGTATATGGAGTAGAATTAAGTAATCTAGAAGGTGCTGAATTACAAAGATATACATCAGGTGATGCATTATCAGAAAATAATATCTTAAGCGTAGCTAACTGTGGAACATATACAGTTAAGACTTCACCAGCAACTTATGAAACAAAAACTGAAACATTAGCTTCTACACCACAAAGTAGTACACCAGAGGTTAAAAAATTACTTACTGGTGAAAAAATAGGAGCTAACGATTGGGTTGGAGTATATGAAAATGGTGAAATAAAAGAATGCTACAATAAAAATGGTGATGTTGGACCAGATTATAATTACATGAATAATGGAAATAAAACAAATTATTGTACTAATCAAGTAGAAAGTCTAGAAGATTTCTCATTATGTGAAGCAGCAAAGAGTACTATTTGTTGTACAGCTGAAAATGATAATTCAAGTCCAGATAAAGCATATACATGGGTATTTAATGAAAATCAAGCAACCGGATCATATTCACATAAATCTTGTGGTTATTTTTTTGCAGTTAATGATCGCTTTCCAAAAGGTGCATGGCTTCAAGTAAGAACAGCTGGTGGAGGATTACCTGAAACAGGAGTATACGAAGACTAAAACAATGGAAAGTAAGTGAGTTTATGAAGAAAAATAAAGGTTTTACTCTAGTGGAATTACTAGCAGTAATAGTAATATTAGCAATTATTATGATTATAGCCATCCCAGCTGTTTTAAATACAATGGAAACAGCAAAGAAAAAATCAATGGTCAACTTTGCTCAAAAAGTAATAAATGAGTTATCTAAACAATATGTATCTAGAATGACATTTGATGGTTATATAAGACCAGCAGATAATACATACATTATATTTGATATTGCTAAAGATTTGGGATTAACGAATACTGGTGAATATTATGGAGTTGCTGCTATTCAATTATTAAAAGATGACAAGGGTGAAGAATTTACTTATTACGATATTGAACTATTTAGTAATGAATATGCTTTGAATTTCAACACACATTCTGAAAATGGAGTAAAAAAAGAATTAAATGTTGATTCAATTGTAAGCATTAGCGTTATTGATAGTATGCTTCCAGAAGGTGTTAAGTTAAAAGAACTGCCTTACAAACAAATCAATGTTGCAGCCACTTTAAAATCGACATGTAAATTTTTTGATGAAGCTTATGTCGATGGTGTAAGTAATACACAAATGTATTGTACAAGAAAAGCAAATCCAAGAAGTGATTTTTCAGGTAATGGAAAATGTAAGGGTGATACCGCATTAGAAAATAGTATGGGAGAAATAATAAACAAGTATCTAAATGGACAAGAATTAATTTCATGTCCATTAAGTTAAATAAAAGAATAATTTAATCTACAAAAATAAATATAAAACAATAAGAAAGTAATTTTTTTATTGTTTTTTTTTTGCTAAAATTATAATAGGAGTGTGGAGAGTATGAAAAAGACAAATAAAGGATTTACATTAGTAGAATTATTAGCAGTAATCGTAATTTTAGCAATTATTATGATTATTGCTATTCCTGCAGTACTAGAAACAATGCAATCTGCAAGAAAAAAGTCATTTAAAGAATATGCAATGAAAGTTACAAACGAAGGACAAAAAACTTATCTAGCTGACCAAATGACAAGTAATCCAGGAAGTTGTGCTTTATATAAAATTAAGACAGACTTAGGACTTAATAATACTGGAGATTACAATGGTTATGTAGTTGTTAAAAATCTAACAAATAAACAAAAAATATATGTAACTTTATATGATAATGAATATATGGTATATGGAGTAGAATTAAGTAATCTAGAAGGCGCTGAATTACAAAGATATACATCAGTTGATGCTTTATCAGAAAATAATATTTTAAGCGTAGCTAACTGTGAAACATATACAGTTAAGACTTCACCTGCAACTTATGAAACAAAAACAGAAACATTAACTTCTACACCACAAAGTAGTACACCTGAAGTAAAAAATTTACTAACTGGTGAAAAAGAAGGAAAAAACGGTTGGGTTGGAGTATATGTTAATGGTGAAATAACTGAATGCTACAATAAAGAAGGAGACTATAATGGTCATAAGATGAATAATGGTAATAAAACTAATTATTGTACAAATAAAGTATATAGTGAAGATGATAATGTTTGTTTAGCTGCTAAGAGCACGGAGTGTTGTACTGCTGAAGACTATCCTCATAATAGTCCTGACTCGAAAAATCACATGTACAATTATTTTATGAATGAAAATAATTCAAATAATAGTGATCATACTGCATGTGGATATGCTTTTGATTCAACTGGAAATACTTGGTTTATGAAAATGATTTCAGGTGGAGAGTTACCAAAAACAGGAGCATACGAAGACTAAAACAATAGAAAGTAAGTGAGTTTATGAAGAAAAATAAAGGTTTTACTCTAGTGGAATTACTAGCAGTAATAGTTATATTAGCGATCATTATGATTATAGCCATCCCAACAGTATTAAATACAATGGAAACTGCAAAGAAAAAATCAATGGTTAACTTTGCTCAAAAAATAATAAACGAATTATCAAAAACATATGTAACTAGGATGACTTCTAATGGATTTGTAAGACCAGCAGACAAAACTTATTATATTTATGATATCAAAACAGAATTAGGATTAACTAATACTGGCGAATATTATGGAACCGCTGCAATATTATTTTTTAAAAATGAAAACGGTGAAGAATTTATTGATTATGATATCGAATTGCTAAGTAATGATTACTATTTAAATTATAACACTTATGCAGATAAACATGAAAATAAAAAACTAGATATGACTAGTATTACAAATCTAAGTGAAATCAAAGCTATGCTTCCTGATGGGGTTAATATAAAAGATTTACCTGAAAAGGAAATATCGGTAGCAACTGCTTTAAATGCGAAATGTCGCCTTTATAGCTTGGCTTTTATAGATGGAGCAACAAATACTACAATGTTTTGTAAAAAAGATGCAATCTCAAGAAGCTATTTTGATTCTAATAATAACTGTTTGCTTGAAGAAACAACAACTAAGGGTGATATTATAGCAAAATATCTTACAGGTCAAGAATTAGTTTCATGTCCTTAAAATAACAAATAAAAAGAATAATTTTAAGTTATTCTTTTTTTGTGCTCTATTGAGTATTTTTTATATATTAAGTATAATAAAATAAGTAGAATATATAAGAGTAAAGAAGGGTATATAATGGGAATTATAACAGCAGTCTTATTAATTAATTTCATTTATATTTTTGTTATCTCAGCACTATACTTTTCTAAGAAAAAAGTTATGGATAAAGAAAACATTTATCTATCCATAATCCTAGTATTAACTCTTGTATGTATAATCTTTGAATATTTAAATGTCTTATTTATATCTAAAAATCCTGTTACTAATACTGGTTTAATAATACATAATATTTATGAAACTTTCTTAATTATTTGGGCAACTATATTTAGTATTTATTGCTATGAACTAGTTAGCCCTAAAGATAAAAAAGAAGATACTCAAAAATCAATAATTATTAAAACTGTAATTGTTGTATTTTATATGCTTGCTGTTTCAATTGCAATGGCATTAATTCCTGCAAAATTTACTCAAGGAATTATTCTTCCTTATGAATCAAGTGCAAGAGTAATCTTAATGTATATTATTGTATCTTTCTATATGATCTACTTAGATATTAATATCTTTTTAAATAAAAAGAATGATATAAGAAAACTTACACCACTAATTGTATTTGAATTCTTATTTATTGTAATTTTAATGCTAAGAAAAACAGTTATTAGTCCAGAATATTTAGTAATATCTCAAGTATTATCAATTACACTTCTTATTATGACTAATACAATTGAAAACCAAGACTTAAAAATTATAACTGAATTAAGTGCAGCTAAAAAAGAAACTGAAAAAGCAACACGTGCTAAGTCAGACTTCTTATCAAGTATGTCTCATGAAATAAGAACTCCACTTAATGCAATTATTGGTTTATCAGAAGTTATTAGTGAAGATATAGATGGAAGAACTGATATTGATGATTCTATCAGAGAAAATCTTAATGATATTAATTATGCTTCTCAAACTCTTCTAGAAATTGTCGGTAACATTCTAGATATCAACAAGATTGAATCTAATAAAATGGAAATTCAAAATATGAACTACTTCCCAACTGAGATAGTTAATGAATTACTTAAGATGAATAAAGTAAGAATAGGTAATAAAGATATTAAACTTACTTCTAATATTTCAAGCGATGTACCATATGAATTACTTGGAGATAAAATTCATATTAAACAAATTATTAATAACCTTTTAAGTAATGCTATTAAATATACTGATAAAGGTAGTGTTCAAATAAATCTATTTGCTAAGAATGATGGATTTGTTTGTAATCTAATTATTCAAGTTAAAGATACTGGTAAAGGTATTAAGACAAGTGATTATGATAAATTATTTAATAAGTTTGAGAGGCTAGATACTGAGATTAATTCAACAATCGAAGGATCAGGTTTAGGACTTGCTATCACTAAGAGATTAGTTCAATTACTTAATGGATCAATCAGAGTAAAAAGTACTTATGGAGAAGGTTCTATATTTGAAGTGGAAATACCTCAAACAATAAGTATGATGATAAATCCAAAACAAGTTGAAATGGAATATAGAATTGAGCAAATTGAATCTGGAGATATGGAATCAGTCGTAGCTTCAATGAAACAAGTTCTTATTTGTGATGACTCTCAAATAAATTTAAAGATTGCAACTTCGCATTTAAAAGATCAACTTATAAATGTAGATACTTGTACAACTGGTAGAGAATGTGTAGAATTTGCTAAAAAGAAAAAATACAATATCATTTTCTTGGATTTGAAAATGCCTAACATGGACGGATTTAAAACTCTTGATGAACTAAAAAGAATCAAAGGATTTAATACTCCAGTCGTGGCTTTCACAGCAGTCGAAGAAGATGTTGAATCAACTTGTTTAAATGCTGGATTTACTGGTTTCTTGATTAAACCATTTAGTAAAGAACAAATAATAAATAAATTAAATGAAGTAGTAGGCAACTATAAAGAAATAAGAAACAATGTAGTTGAAGAAACAATTGAAAAACAAGATGAAGGAATTCCAGATGTTACTGAAACTCCTCCGATTGAAAGTATAGCTCCAGTGGTAGATATCAAAACTCAAGAAATGAGTGATACTCCTGCAGTGCCAAATTTTGAAGAAAAGAGCGTGCCAAAAGAAACACCTAAGGAAGAACCTGCAGTTAATATACCAAGTAAACCTGCAAATAAAAAAGAAGAAGGTAAGGTACAACCTCCAATTTCATTTAATTAAAAGTAGAATTATTTCTACTTTTTTTATTTTTCCATGTTATAGTAAATATTCAAGTAAAAGTGAAAATTAAGAATGAAGAGATTGTAAAAAGAGTATTAAAATTAAGATAATTCTCTTTTTTTGTTTTATAATATATATGAGGGTTTATGAAGAAAAATAGATTAAATATTATAATTTTTGTTTTATGTGTAATATTTGTTTTAGTAGTATTTTTATATATTCAAAATGAATCTTCATATGGATATAAAGAACCTGAAACTACAACTACAAGTACAACTACTGAAAGTGTTTATTATTCAAAAAGTGCCATTCCTGATTTTAATGGAAATGGTTATATTGAATTAAACTCAAATAAACCAGAATTCATTGATACTGATTACACTACAACTTCATTTGAAGTCTATAGTGACTTAGATAATTTAGGTAGATGTGGAGTTGCTTTCGCAAACATAGGAATGGATATTATGCCAACAGAAAAGAGAGGTTCAATATCAAATGTAAAACCTAGCGGTTGGCACTCAGTTAAATATGATAATGTTCCGGGTAAATATTTATACAATAGATGTCATTTAATCGGATATCAATTAACTGGTGAAAATGACAATAATAAAAACTTAATTACTTGTACAAGATATATGAATGCTACAACAATGTTATACTTTGAAGACATGACAGCAAACTATATTAAGGAAACAAATAATCATGTTTTATATAGAGTAACCCCAATTTATGATGAAGATAATTTACTTGCTAAAGGTGTTCAAATGGAAGCTTCCTCAGTTGAAGATAAATGCACTTCATTATGTTTTAATGTATTTGTTTATAATGTTCAAGATGGTATAACAATTAATTATAAAACTGGTGAATCAGAAAGGAGTTAATTATGAAAATAGTTAATATAATTGGTTTAGCTTTATGGGTATTTTATACACTTGTATATTTTGCTATGTTAAGTAGAACTAAAAGAAAAAAGAATAAAATAAGTAAGTATTTTAAAGTAAGTATCTTACTAATAGTAATTCTTGCTTTTGTTAATATAATTGCAATTCTAAATGAATCTGATGCTAAACCAGAAGATGTTAATAAAACTACAACTAGTAGTAGTGAAGTAAAAAATGAAAAAACAAGTGAGGTAACTACTATGGAAAAAACTACAACAAAAGAATCAAGTGGTACTTTTAAAAAGATTAATCATGATTTAAGTGGAGCAATTGACTCAGGAACTACATCAAAAGGATATTCTATCAAAGAAAAAGATGGAATTACTTATATTGATGGATATATGATTGCTAATAAAACATATGGTTTACCTTCAACATTTAATCCTGGAAAATTAGATGCCACTGTTGAAAAAGCAGCTGATAAAATGTATGAAGCAGCTAAAAAAGAAAAAGGATATAATATGTGGGGACAATCACAATTTAGATCTTATGAAACTCAAAAGAAGTTATATAACAATTATGTAACTAGAGATGGTAAAGCTGCAGCTGATACTTATTCAGCAAGACCAGGGTTTAGTGAACATCAAACAGGTTTGGCTTTTGACGTATGTGCTAAAAATAAACCTTGTATAACAAGTGATTTTAATTCAACACCTGAAGCAAAATGGTTAAGTGATAATGCTTGGAGATTTGGTTTTATCTTAAGATATGTTAATGGTAAAACTAATGAAACAGGTTATAAATATGAATCATGGCATTTTAGATATGTAGGTTCTGAACTTGCTGAAAAACTATATAACAATGGTGATTGGATAACTATGGAAAGTTATTTTGGATTTGATTCTGAATATAAAGACTAGGAGTGAATTGACATGAAAATAATATCTTGGAACGTCGCAGGTTTTAGAGCAGTCTTAAATAAAGGTTTTGATGAATTCTTTAAAAGTAGTAATGCTGATGTTTATTGTTTACAAGAATCAAAAGTACTACCTGATCAATTTGAATACGCACCTGATGGTTATGAAATGTATTTAAATCCTGCAGAGAAAAAAGGTTATTCAGGTACACTTGTATTTACTAAAGTAAAACCTATAAATGTAACTTATGGTATGGGTATAGATATGCATGATCATGAAGGAAGAATTATTACTTTAGAATTTAAAGACTTCTATCTAATAAACATGTATGTACCTAATGCTAAAAGAGATTTATCAAGACTAGATGAAAGAATGATTTGGGAAGATGATTTTAGAAGCTACGTTAAAAAGTTAGAAAAGTCTAAACCTGTAGTTATTTGTGGAGACTTTAATGTTGCTCATACTGAAGCTGATATTAAAAATGCTAAAGCAAATATTGGTAAAGCAGGTTTCACTTATGAAGAAAGAGATAAATTTACTGAACTTTTAAATTCAGGTTTAATAGATACATGGAGATACTTTAATCCTGATGTTAAAGATAAATATACTTGGTGGTCTTATATGGGACATGCTAGGGAAACTAATGCTGGATGGAGATTAGATTATTATCTTATTTCAAAAGATTATATTAAAAAAGTTAAAGCTTCAAAAATCTTAGATAATGTAATGGGAAGTGATCACTGTCCAATTGAATTAGATTTAGAAATGGAGTAATACATGCTATACGTTATATTAATTCTACTTATTATTTTAGCTGTTCTTTTACTTGTATTATATGTTGTTGCTATGAAGTTTGTTAAAGCAATTGGTTTTAGTACTTTAAAAGAACTTATAGATGAAATAAAAAAGCAATCAACTACAGAAAAAGAAATATACTCAAGTCCTAAAAACTTAAGTGACATGACTAAATTATTAGTACCACTAATATCTAAAGATTTTCCATCTTTTAATCAAGAACAAATATTTACTCAATCAAGGAATTATATAAATGCTATTCTTGATTCATTAGAAGCTAAAGATTCTTCTTTAATTAAAGATAAAAACTTAAAGTTTATAATACCTAAAGTTGAAGATCAAATTAAGAATCTTAATGAGCTTGAAAAGGAAGTTCATTATACAAATGTTAGATTTAATAAATGTGCCATTAGTGAATACACTAATAAAGGTGGTGTAGCAAAAATCACAGTTGTTTCATCTTTAAGTTACTACTATGATTCTAATGATGAAAAAGAAAAGAAGTTTACTGATGTAAGAAAAGAAACTAGATACAAGTTAGAATATGTTTATATTTATGATGAAGATAAAATACCTGAAAACATAGATCTATTAAAGATTAATTGTCCTAACTGTGGAGCACCTGTAGATTTCTACGGAAGAGGAAAGTGTTCTTATTGTAATACTATGTTATCGCCAATAAATATCAAGAACTGGAGTGTAGTAAATTATGAAGAATATTAAAATACTAATATGTTTATTATCAGTTTTATTATTAACTGGATGTGATAGTTCTAAAAATAAACTTGTAACTTATCTTGAAGATAATTCATTTGAATGTTTAAAAAATGTATGTGTTAAAAACTCTACAGAAAAAGATAATGTTCAAGTAATAACTACATATGATATAGATAATAAAACTATGACAATAGATACTAAATTTACATCATTACAAACTAGTAATTTCACATATGTTTGGGATGTAAAAAGTGCATCTTATACATATACGCTTATAGATGAAACATTTAATGTTCATTATAACTTTGATGATTTAGAATCTAAATGTACATCTAATGGAAATGATGAAGTATATAAAAGTGCTCAATGTAAAACACTTTTAAAAGATGTAGAAAACAATGTTAATAATTTCTATGAAGTAATAGAAAAATCAGGATATGAGATTAAATAATGTAAACAATGATTATTTAATCTTTTTTTATGAAATATTTAAAGTATTATTTGTTAAAATATAATAGTAAAGTAGGGATAATATGGAAAAACAAGAAAAAGAAAAAAGATTAACATATTCCGGATTATATATAGTATTAGTTTTAATAAATATAACTTGTTTAATAGTATCAAATATAATAGTTGTTAAAACTGTTCAAGTATTCGGACTTATATTTGCAGCTTCAAATATGATATATCCAGTTACTTATATACTTGATGATGTATTTACTGAAGTTTATGGTTATAAAAAAGCAAGATTTGTTACATGGATGAGTTTTATGTGTAATTTAATTGTAGTAATATTCTTTGCTATTACAATTGCACTTCCAGCATCTAATGAATTTCAATATCAAAATGATTTAGTTCATATATTAGGTAATACTCCAAGAGTATTAGTAGGATGTTTCTTATCATTCTTAGCAGGTTCTCTAAGTAATGCAATAGTGTTATCTAAAATAAAAGTTATTACTAAAGGTAAATTCCTATTTGTAAGAACAATAGCATCTACTTTAGTAGGAGAAGCATTAGACTGTATTATATTCTTTCCAATTGCTATGTATGGAACAATATCTAATAGTGCTTTAATAGATGTAATGATTCATGCATTCTTCTTTAAAGTAGGATTAGAAATAGCATTTACTCCAATTACTTATTTTGTAGTAGCTAATGTTAAAAAGTATGAAGGAATTGATACATTCGATCATGATGAAAAATATCATTTGATTTAATAAGAAAGAGTGTGAGTTTATGAAAAAGAATTGTAAAAAGAAAAAGAAAAAGAATAATTTCAAAAAAATATTTAAAGGTTTTACATTAGTTGAGTTACTCGCGGTAATAGTAATTTTAGCTATTATTATGTTAATAGCTATCCCAGCAATACTAGATAGTTTAGAAAGTGCTAAAAAGAGAACATTTATTGAATTTGGAACAAAATCTTATAGTAATGCTGTTAAAGAATACTTAGCAGAACAAGTAGAGACTGGAGTTGCTAACTCTTGTGTTATTTATAATATAAAGACAGATTTAGGTATGAATAACACTGGTGATTATAAAGGCTATGTATTAGTAGTTAATGAAGGAACAAATCAAAAATATTATTTAGTACTTTATGATAACGATTACATTATTGGCCCAGAATTATATAATGATGATAACTTTAATATAGATAAATTAAAAAAGTATAATAATACTAGTGATGATGATTTGAAAGCAGCTCTTGCATTAAATGGAGAATGTATTACCTATACTAATAAAAGTGATGGATCAACTGGAACAAGTGTTCCAGAAAACGGTATATCTAAAAAATTAAAAGTTGAAGATTATGTTTATTATTATCCAATTGTTAAAAGCTATACATTTGATGAAAATTTAACAGGATGTGCAGATACTGATGAATGTGGTGTAGAAACTATTAATCCAAGCATAGCTGATTTATGGAGAGTATCTAGTATTAATGAGGATGGCACAGTAACACTTGTAGGTAAATCTTCAGAACTAATAAGTTTATGGGGAATTAAAGGCTATCAAAATGGTGTTTATGTATTAAGAGAAGCGGCGAGTAAATACAATGATAATAGATTTGCTAAAACAGTAAAAGCATTAGGATATAGTGGACAGGAAGATAAACTAAAAGATGAAGATATGGATCAATTAAGAGCAAATAGAAATGATAAATATAAAAGTATGGCTGCTATCGCAAAATATGGATCAACAGATTCATTGCATGAAGAAGAGTTAAATAGTCTAACACAAAATCTTAGATATTATATGAATGAAACATTTATTGCTGGTAGAGATCGCATATCATCTGAATGGTGGCATCAAGAAGTATGTGTTAGAAAAATTTGGATGAACGGTAGTTCAATGTATACAGGGTGTGTTGGTGATTATCCTGGAAGATATCCACTATTTGGATCTATACCAGCTTGTACAACTGGAGCTTATCAATGCAAGTTTATGAACAGTAAATACATTGAAGAGGGATATAATAAAGGATATGTTGGAGTTGTAGTTACTTTAAAAGCTAATGTTAAAGTTGCTTCTGGTTCTGGAACATCTAGTGATCCATATGAATTAACATTCTAATTTAAACTTATTTAAGGTAGATTAAATTTTACTTTAAATAAGTTTTTTCTTTGTAAAAAATAACAAGTATTTTATTAGAACTATTTTTATTATGATATAATTTATATGGTGATGATAATGAATAGACAAGTAGTATTAGCAATTATGGATGGTGTAGGTTTAACTGATCGTGTTGAAGGTAATGCCTTTAAAAATGCAAATACACCAAATTTAGATAAAATAATACATAACTCAATTGCAATTCATGCGCATGGTACTTATGTAGGTTTACCAAGTGATGAGGATATGGGTAATAGTGAAGTTGGTCATAATGCAATGGGATGTGGACAAATATATTCACAAGGAGCAAAACTAGTTAATGATGCTATTAACAATGGAACACTTTTTGAAGGCAAGACTTGGAAAGATGCTTGTGATTATTGTAAGGATAACAAATTACATTTTATAGGACTTCTATCTGATGGTGGAGTTCACTCACATATAAATCATTTACTAAAGATGCTTGAAGAAGCAAAAAAGAGTGGAGTAAAGAATGTATGTGTACACATCTTACTTGATGGAAGAGATGTTCCTAAAACATCTGCACTTGAATATGTTGATATGTTAGAAAATAAAATAAAAGAACTTAATGATGATACATTTAATGCTCGTATAGTTAGTGGTGGTGGAAGAATGAACATCACTATGGATAGATATGAAGCAGATTGGAGTATGGTTGAAAGAGGATGGCATACTCATGTATTAGGTGAAGGAAGAAAGTTTGAATCAGCACGTATTGCTATTGAAACTGATAGAATCGAAAATCCTGATATTATAGATCAATATTTAAATCCATTTGTTATAGAAAATACAAACGGAACAATCGAAGATGGAGACTCAGTAATCTTCTTTAACTTCAGAGGAGATAGAGCAATTGAAATATCTAAAGCATTTACTGAAGATAACTTTAGTGCATTTGATAGAGTAAGAGTTCCTAAAGTTTATTATGCAGGTATGCTTCAATATGATAGTGAACTTAAAATACCTGAAAACTTCTTAGCACTTCCTCCAAATATAACTAATACTTTAACTGAAGAATTAGTTAAGAACGGTATTAATGAATATGCAATCTCTGAAACTCAAAAGTTTGGTCATGTAACATACTTCTGGAATGGAAATAAAATAGATAAGTTTAGTGAAGAACTAGAAACTTATGAAAAAGTAGATTCTGATATTATTCCATTTGATCAAGCTCCAGCTATGAAGTCTTATGAAATAACTGATAAGTTTATCAAAGCAATTAAATCAAATAAATATGACTTCTTAAGATGTAACTTCCCAAATGGTGATATGGTAGGTCATACTGGTAATTATGAAGCAACTGTTAAATCAATGGAAGCAGTAGATGAAAACATTGGAAGAATTATGGAAGCAGTAGATGAAACAAATTCAATTTTAATAGTTCTTGCAGATCATGGTAATGCTGAAGAAATGTTAGATGAAAAGGGTAATGTTAAAACAAGTCATACAACTAATCCTGTACCATTTATTATTTACGGTAAAGATATAGATAATATTAAATTTAAAACTGGAGACTTTGGTTTAGCAAATCTTGCTCATACAATTACTGATTTACTTGGTGTTGAAGCCAACCCAGTATGGAAAGAATCAATGATAGTGATTAAATAATGAAGAAAGTATTATTTGTATGCCATGGTAATATATGTAGATCACCAATGGCAAAATATATATTTAAAAGTCTAACTAATGAATACCAAATTGAATCAAGAGCTACTTCAACTGAAGAAATAGGTAATGATATTTATCCGCCAATAAAGAAAGTATTAGATTATCATAATATTCCTTATGATAGACATTATGCTAAACAAATAACTATGAGTGAATTCATAGAATATGATTATATATATGTATTTGATTATAATAATTTAAGAAACATAAATAGAATGTTTGGTGAATCATCAAAAGTAGAATTATTAGGTGATGATGAAATAGATGATCCTTGGTATACAAGAGACTTTGAAAAAGCATATAATGATACTTATAATGCTTGTGTAAAACTTTTAGACAAATTAAAAAGCACTAATTAGTGCTTTTTTTACTTCAATAAGTTATACTAGAACATCTTCATTTTCTTATCTTGTTCTTGTTTTTCTTTTTATTTCGCTATTTTGTTTATCTATTGCATTTATTAATTCAGTTGCATCAAAACTTATACTATAGTAATCCGAACTAGACATACAACCATCTGCTTGATTGCAACTAACTTGAATTCCTTGTTCTTCAAGTAATTCTTTCATATAAGGTCTACAAAATGTAGAATTTTTTAAGTATTCAGGTTTAACATATTTCTTATGTTCTGGATAACGAGTATCTACTAAGTAACTTAAAGAAATTGATGCTTTGTTTTTTTCTCTATCTAGGTAAATGTAACAATCCTCAGGTTTACCAACTAATTCAGTATGTATTACTAAAAGTTCATCATTAAAATTCCCTTTAGAAAAATCAAAAGTCTTAATTGCTTCTAGAACAATTTGTTCATATGGTTTCATATATTGTTTGTTTTCTTCATATAACTTAGTAAATGTTTCGTTATATCCTTCATTAATTGCTTCGCTAATTAAATTCTTAAATTCTTCAGTCATTTTTTTCTTCCTTTCTTTTGTAGAATATTATACATATTTATTATAATTGTGCAAGAAAAAACCACATAAGATGAATGTGGTTAAATTATTAAAATTAAGAAGTAATATACCATAAAGAAGAACAGGAATATAAGTCCATTTATTCTTGATATCTCTCTATCAAAGTAACAGAATACAATTAATAAAAATGCTGTTAATAAATCCATTGCTATATCTAATAGATTAACTGTTACATTTGTTACGTTACCAAAGAATAGAACAGGAACACCAATTACAACACATATATTAAATATATTACTACCAAGAATATTACCTAATATTAAATCTTGTTCATTTCTTTTTGCTCCAATTATAGCTGTTATTATTTCTGGTAGAGAAGTACCAAATGTAACAACTGTTAATGAAATAATTCTATCACTAATACCAAAACTTCTTGCAATATATTCAACTGAATCAACAACTAAATCACTACCAACTATTAATGATATTAAACCAATAGCCATTAATATAAGTGCAGTTGTAATTCTATATTCAGGTTTACCTTTAATTTTTTCTTTTTTTCTAATTGATTGTCTTAATAAATAATTTATAAATACAAAGAATACAAGTATAACAACAATTGCATCTGATCTTGAAAATATATTTAAGTGTCCATTACCTAAATATGCATCACATAATAGTGTTACAAATGTTAAAGTAATAAGTAAAAGTATTGGAAGCTCTGCATATATTGTTTGTTCCTTTACTTTAATAGGTCTAATAAGTGATGCTAAACCTAATATTAGTAAAATATTCATTATTCCACTACCAATGGTATTACCAAAAGCAAAATCAGGAACTCCAGCATTTATAGATTTAAATGCTACTGCAAGTTCAGGTAGAGAAGTACCAAAAGCAACAATAGTTAAACCAATAAGAAGCTTCGGTAATTTAAAACTAAGTGCTAATGATGATGATCCATCTATTAATAGATCAGCACCTTTACAAAGCAAGAAAAAACCTATACATACTAAAACACATTGTATAAATATTATCATAAACTCACTACCTTAATATAATTTTATCATAATTTTTTTTTATTAAAATATTAATGTTTATAATTTACAATTTTAATTGAGAAAAGAACAAATGTTTGATATTATATTTGTAGGAGGTGTAAGATGAAAAAAATATATATGTGTATAGATTTAAAAAGTTTTTATGCCTCAGTAGAATGTAGAGAAAGAGGTCTTGATCCACTTAATACGAACCTTGTTGTAGCTGATGCTTCACGTACAGAAAAAACAATATGTTTAGCAGTTTCTCCAAGTTTAAAACAATATGGTATACCTGGTAGAGCAAGACTCTTTGAAGTGGTAGAAAAAGTAAAACAAATAAACTCAAATAGACTTTCAAAAACTGATAATAAGAAGTTTATTGGTGAATCTTTTATAGATAGTGAATTGAAGAATGATAATAATTTAAAACTTAGTTATATAACAGCTCCTCCTCAAATGAGAAAGTATATGACTTATAGTACTAATATATATAAAGTATATTTAAAATATTTATCTAAAGAAGATATATATGTTTATTCAATAGATGAAGTATTTTGTGATATAACTAATTATTTAAAATTATATAAAAAGACTCCAAAAGAATTAACAACAATGATTATCCAAGATGTTTTAAAGACAACTGGAATAACTGCAACCGCAGGAATAGGAACCAATATGTTTTTAGCTAAAGTTGCAATGGATGTAGTTGCTAAACATACTGAAGCAGATGAATATGGAGTTAGAATCGCTGAACTAGATGAAATGAGTTTTAGAAAATACTTATGGAATCATAAACCTATGACTGATATCTGGAGAATAGGTGGGGGTATTGCAAGAAAGTTAGAAATGAATGGAATGCATACTTTAGGTGATGTAGCTAGAATGTCACTTAATAATGAAGACTATCTTTATAAGTTATTTGGAGTAAATGCTGAGTTAATAATTGATCATGCTTGGGGTTATGAACCATGTACTATTAAAGATGTAAAAAGTTATACTCCAACTACTAATAGTTTATCATCAGGACAAGTATTACACTGTCCGTACACTTATGCAAAAGCAAGATTAATAGTTAGAGAAATGATGGATTCACTTGCATGTGATTTAACTGAAAAAGGTTTTGTAACAAGTGATTTAACTTTAACTATTGGTTATGATATAGATAATTTAACTAATCCTAAAATTTATAATGCTTATAATGGTCCAGTTGTAAAAGATTTTTATGGAAGACTTATCCCTAAACACTCTCATGGAACAATACATATAGATCATAAAACAAATACATCATCTATTCTTTGTGAATCAATAATAGATTTATTTAATAGGATAGCTAATCCATTACTTTTGGTTAGAAGAATAAATATATGCGCATGTAATTTAATAGAAGAATCTAAGAATGTTGAACCAGTTCATTTTGAACAAATTTCTCTTTATTCAAATTATGAAAAAGAAGAGAGTATTAGAAAAGAAAATCGTAAAAGGGAAGAAAAAGATAAAGAACTTCAAAAGGCAATCGTAGAAATTAAATCTAGATATGGTAAGAATGCAATTCTTAAAGGAATGAACTTTGAAGAAGGTGGAACTATGAGAGATAGAAATGGACAAGTAGGTGGTCATCGTGGATAACTATGAAGATATTATAAATTTACCTCATCCTGATCCTAAGCATCATCCAAGAATGTCTATGTATGCACGCTCTGCTCAATTTGCGCCTTTTGCCGCTCTTACTGGTTATGAAGAACAAGTTTCAGAAACAGGAAGAAGAACTACTAAAAAACATGAGCTTACTGAAGAAGAAATGCTTACTATTAATGATGTATTAGTAGAAATAAGTGAAAAGAAAAATTGTAATGTAACTATTACTTATTTTGTAAAAGATACTAAAAAAAGTGGAGGTAAGTATTATACCATAGATGGAATAGTTAAAAAGCTTGATAAATATAAACAACAAATAGTAGTAAATGATGTTAAAATAGATATCAATGATATTTATAAAATAAGTATTGAGGAGGATTATAATGAATAGCATATTATTAGTAGTAACTATTATTCTTTATTATGGTTTATTATTAGTTGCATTTAAAAGATTTGGAAAAACTGGTTTATTTGCTTGGATTATTATTGGAACAGTATTTGCTAATCTAGAAGTAAATAAACTAATTGATGCCTTTGGTGTAGAAATGACTTTAGGCAATGTTCTATTTTCATCAACATTCTTAGCAACTGATATAATGAGTGAATGTTTTTCAAAAGAAGATAGTAAAACATGTGTAAGAATTGGAGTATTTGCATCTATTTGTATGATTATTATTACAAATATTGCAGTTCTATTTGTGCCATCTGCAAATGATACAATTAGCGATGCATTAAAAACAGTTGTATCTAATGTTCCAAGAATTTGTGTTGCATCCCTAGGGGCATATATAATTGTTCAATTCTTTGATATCTTTATGTATCATAAGATTTGGGATTTAACTACAACTTCAAAAACAAGACACGATAAATTATGGATGAGAAATAATGGTTCAACAATTTGCTCACAATTATTAAATTCAATTCTGTTTAATGTATTTGCATTCGCAGGAATCTTTGATGTTCAAACTTTAGTAAGTGTAATTCTTTCTACATTTGTATTAGGATTAATACTTGCAATATTTGATACACCATTTATCTATCTTGCTAGATTAATACATGAAAAAACTGGTAACAAATAAGTTATCAGTTTTTTATAGTCCTAAAATTGATACTGCTACTTTAAAGTAAACAAGTAAAGCTAAAGCATCAACG
>JAEEGL014944806.1_pt1 | contig 22978 bp, 19 predicted proteins | sample 9134231 | NCBI WGS metagenome assembly JAEEGL01 (sample SAMN16246548, study PRJNA631951) | gut metagenome | biome: gut microbiome; feature: rumen; material: fiber-attached | host: Bos | place: Iran: Karaj | collected 2018-10
TTCCTTGATAGAAACCTTCTCAGGAATTGTGATAACCTTGATCTGCTCTTCAGGCTCTTCCACCTTCTTAACTTCAGGCTTAATGAATCTGCCAACTCTCTTACTTCTTGGCATCATCTCTTCCTGCTCATAAGCAAGATCCTTCTTGTTTCTCTTATCCTTTTCCTGGCCCATACGACGTCTTTCTTCGTCTCTATGACCTGCACCCTCTTTTACAGGTGCTGCTTCAAAGGCACCGCCCTTTGAATTTCTATCTCCGCGCTTGCCATCGAATTTTCCTTCGAATTTTCCTTCGAACTTGTTTCCGCCGAACTTATCGTTCTTGCCGGCAAACTTTCCGCCACCAGCATTCTGGTTAAAGCCGCCCTTATTATCACGACCGCCAAAGCCGCCCTGAGAACCATCTCTGCGGAATCCGCCGTTCTGACCATTATTTCTGTTCTGACCCTGAGAATTTCTATCGCCATTCCTGTCGCCGTTTCTATTAAAGCCGGAATTTCTGTCGTTTCTCTCTGGTCTGTCATTTCTATCAGATCTGTCATTTCTAAATGACTGATTGTCTCTGTTTCTGTTTGTATTCTGTACAGGAGTCTCAGCTACATTAGGTTTAACTTCTGTATTCTGAACAGGAGCCTTAACCTGTGGCTGTGGCTGTTCCTGAACCGGTGTCTGAACCTGTGGCTGCTCAACTACAGGTGCAACAGTTTCCTTCTTAGGAGCTGGGGCAACAGTCTTCTTAACAGGTGAATTATAGCTTTCAAGCTGTGAAGGAGCTGTCAAAGGCTTAATTGGATGATATACATTCTGTGACTGAGCAAACTGCTTTCTGCCACCCTGATTACCATTTCCGCCTCTGTTATTATTGCCAAAATTATTGTTATTATTCTCACGGCGCTGGTTATTTCCGCTATTGCCGGAATTATTCTGACCGCCAAAGCCGCCCATCTTGGAATTTCCGGCATTGGTAACCATGATAATCTTCTTCTTTTTCTTATGTGCTTCACCAACAGGCTTAGCCTCTGCAGAAGGAGCTTTTTCAACAGGCTTTTCTTCTGCCTTCACCGGTGCAGACTCTTCTTTCTTGGGAGCAGCTGTCTTAGGTCCGCCAAAATGCTTTCTCGCAACTTCAGCATCTGCTTCCTCTATAGAACTATTCGAACGCTTCGCCTCAATGCCTTTTTCCTGCAAAAAGCTTAAAAGCTCTTTTCCTTCGCATCCAAGCTCAAATGCAAGATCGGATATTTTTATTTTTGCCATTACATTTCCTCCGTACTTCTATTAGTAGAAAGTAAGTTCTTCCGAAGCGACTGTGCAAAGCCTTGGTCTGTTATAGCCAGACTTGTTCGAACATCCTTACCAATTGCATGTCCCAATTCTTCCTTGTCTCCAAAAAAGATTATCGGAACTTTATAGTAACTACATTTATCATTGAACTGTTTCTTGGTGTTATCGGAAGCATCTTCACTTACAATAACCAGTTCAGCCGTATGCTTGCGAATTGCATCAAGTACCGCAAATTCACCACTTTTAAGCTTACCCGCTCGCATACATAGCCCTAATAATGAATAAATCTTATTAGAATCCAATATTAACTAAGCTCCTTTTTTAATCGATCCGAAACTTCTACAGGTATCTGGGATTTAAGTGATCTCTCAAGGCCCTTGTTCTTGATAGCCTTGGCAAGACACTCAGGACTGTTGCAAATGTAAGCGCCTCGTCCATTTGCCCTTCCGGTAGTATCCAAAATGATCTCATCCTCTGGTGTTTTAAGGACTCGTATCATTTCCTTCTTTTCCTTCATTTCGCCACAACCGACACATTTTCTCATTGGAATTTTCTTTTGCATAAATCTCCAATCAAAAAAATCATTTTTTATTTATTAGTATTCAAAAACTCCGGTATATAAAAGAGCTCTTTATTCTTCAGAGCCATCTGTCTCCTCGTACTCTTCTTCGTACTCGCCTTCCTCGTACTCATCATAATCTTCATCGTCAAGGTAGTCTTCCATACGGAATCCAGGAGCATCCTTAGCCTGAGTCTCACTCTTAATATCAATCTTATAGCCTGTAAGTCTTGCTGCAAGTCTTGCATTCTGACCTTCCTTACCAATAGCAAGTGAAAGCTGGTAATCAGGAACTACAACCTTGGCACTCTTCTCATCAGGATCAGCAAATACTGCCACGATCTTAGCTGGTGAAAGAGCATTCTGAATAAGGTTACCAGGGTTCTCATCCCAATTGATAACATCGATCTTCTCTCCGCCAAGCTCATCAACTATAAGATTAACTCTTGTTCCGTTCACACCAACACATGCGCCTACAGCATCAACGTTAGGGTTGTTGGAATAAACTGCAATCTTTGTACGGCTTCCTGCTTCTCTTGCGATTGACTTGATTTCAACAGTTCCGTCCTGAATTTCAGCAACTTCCTGCTCAAAAAGTCTCTTAACAAGATCAGGATGTGTACGTGATACAAGAATTCTTGGTCCCTTTGAACCGTTCTTAACCTCAAGCACATATACTCTAAGACGCTGAGTAGGTCTGTAAACCTCACCCTTAACCTGCTCGTTCTCGTTAAGGATAGCATCTGCACGTCCAAGGTTAATGCTTACATTCTTGCCGATAAATCTCTGAACGACACCGGTTACGATGTCATGCTCTTTTTCGAAATACTCATTGTAAATAGCTCCACGCTCTTCCTCACGGATTTTCTGAAGGATAACGTTCTTGGCGTTCTGGGTAGCAATACGTCCAAACTCCTTGGAATTAAGAGATACATCAACCATATCTCCTACCTTAGCCTTCTTGCTGATCTTCTTCGCATCATCAAGGCTGATCTCAATCTGTGGATCCATAACATCATCTGCAGTCTCAACTACTTCCTTCTCTGCATAGCACTTGAAATCGCAATTGTTTCTATCTACCTCAACTCTGATATTATCTGCCTTGCCAAAATTGTTCTTGCAGGCAGTAATAAGAGAATTCTCAATTGCATCAAACAGAGAATCCTTGCTGATGTTCTTCTCCTTTTCTAAAAGGTCAAGGGCATCCATTAATTCTTTACTCATCGTAATCTCCTTTTTCCGCTCAGATTAAAAATCAAGAGCAAGCTTAATCACTGAAATCTCTTTTCTTATAAAAGTCTCATCTGTATCGTTAATTGTTACGGTAACTGTGTCATTATCAAAGCTCTTAAGTGTTCCGGCAAATTCTTTAACTCCGTCTCTTGGTTTAAAGAGCTTAAGTTCTACGTCCTGTCCAATGCTGTAAGCAAAATGCCTGTCCTTCTTAAGCTGTCTGCCAAGTCCCGGACTGCTGACCTCAAGGGTATACGCTTCCTCGATAAAATCATCTGCATCCAAAGCATCTGAAAGTGCATGGCTTACATCAACACATTCATTAATGTTAACTCCGCCATCCTTGTCAATGAATGCTCTAAGATACCATTCGCCAGCTTCCTTAACGTATTCAACATCGTAGACGCGAACGCCGTTAGCCTCAGCGATAGGAGTCAAAAGAGCTTCCGTTTTCTTCTCAATATCGTCTTTTTTGGACATTCTGTGCTCCTTTTTTCTTGTAGTCAAAAAGGTGCGGATTGCTCCGTACTTTTGGGGTAGTGATGATATACGGATTGCTCCGTACTTCGTACTCCCGCAATCCTACAAGCAATTCGGAAATCGCACTTCGTGCTTTTTTCCTCATGCTTGTTCGGTTCTCAAGGTCAATCAGCTATTTGTGCAAGCACATAGCTGATGACTTTTCGTACCTATATCATCACATAAATAAAGTGGACTCGCGAAAGTCCACTTCAAACTAGTAATATCATCTTCATCGTTGACATGATAGCACACATTTCTGTACTATGTCAAACAAAAAGAAAAATCTGTATCATTTGATACAGACTTCCGGGTTGGGCTATTCAAAATAGCTAATACCTCGTAGCGGAATCGAACCGCTGATTCTGCCGTGAGAGGGCAGCGTCTTAACCGCTTGACCAACGAGGCTTAATCTTTTTCGTCGCTGCCGTACCGCGGCGACTTGTTTATATTACCTCACACTAAAAAATAATGCAAGTACTTTTTTTAATTTTTTTTAAAAAATTTTTAATTACCTCTTTCAAAAGCAAATGCAACGCCCTATTCATGCCGTTTCCGGCAGTCTTAGGACGTTGCAATTTTTTTTAGATCAGACCTGTAAATCCACAAATAAGAACTATAATACCAAGAACAATTCTATACCATCCAAACACTTTGAAGTCATGTTTTCTGATGTAGTCCATAAGGAATTTAATAACAAACATTGAAACAGCAAAGGCCACAACCATTCCCACAAGAAGAATAACCGCCTCCATAGCTGTAAATGAAAATCCGAATTTAACAATCTTCAAAAGGCTGGCACCAAGCATTACAGGAATTGCAAGGTAGAATGTGTACTCAGCAGCAACGCTTCTGGCTACACCAATAATAAGTGCTCCGACAATCGTAGCTCCTGAACGGGATGTGCCTGGGAAAATCGCAGCGATTAACTGGAACAGACCTATGATAAGTGCTGTTGTATAAGTAATATCGCAAGCAGCATTTATCTTGGCACTTTGGCCATGCTTTTTGGTCTCTACAACTATAAACGCAACACCGAAAGTAATTAGTGCAAGAGCCACACATGTTGGGTTATAGAAAAGTTCCTCAAACAGATCATCCCAGAGAACACCTACTATAGCAGCAGGAACACATGAAACCAGGATATGGAACCACAGTTCAAAAATATCCTTTTTAATATATGCTCCTAATCCATCTTTACTTAAAGGTGCTTTATTATCTTTTTTGCCAAAGGGCCATATCTTTTTCCAAAAGATAATAACTACCGCCAGAATGGCTCCAAGCTGTATAACTACCTGGAACATACTGTAAAACTCTTCTGAAACGTTAAGCTTTACAAGATGATCCAAAAGGATCATATGTCCGGTACTGCTGACAGGAAGCCACTCAGTAATTCCTTCAACAATACCAAATAGTATTGCCTTTAAAATCTCTAACATTTTTCAAACTCCTCCCCTGCCCGTTTTGTGCGGTCAGTAAAATAAACTAAATATATTTATACCACAATTGTCAGTATAACGCCCTATTTAATTATTTATAGTAGCACAGGCCAAAAATATAATACTTAAAGGCCATCAGAACTTCATAAGGTCAAAGAGACTTATCTGGTTAGAATCCGGAATATCTCCAAGAAGTCCCATCTCGGCCATTTTCTCAATTACACCCTGAGGGCATTTGGTCCTCTGCCTGAAATCATCCTTAGAAAGGAATGGGCCGTCCTTGGCTGCTTCCACAATCTGGTCTGCAGCCTTTTCACCCATACCATCGATACTGTTAAGGGCAGGCATGATTTTATCACCGATAACCTGGAAATCCCTTGATTTCACCTTAAAAATATCGATTGGCATAAACTCGATACCTCTTTCGTACATCTCTTCTACCAGTCTCATGTCACCATATTCATTCTGCTGGGCATTGGTAAGCTCATCCTTTTTATTCTGATACTCACGCATGATAGCATGAAGATGGTTAAGCCCAAGACACATGTGCTCATAATTGAAGGCTTTAGCCCTTATACTAAACCATGCAGCATAAAAAGCCTGAGGAACATAAACCTTAAAGTAGGCAATACGCCATGCCATCATAACGTAAGCTGCAGCATGGGCCTTAGGGAACATGTACTTAATTTTCTCACAGGACCAAATATACCAGTCAGGAACACCATGATCGGTCATATCCTTCTTCCAGTCAGGCCAGTTGCCCTCTTTACCCTTGGCAACCTTTCCTTTACGAACTGCCTCCATGATCTTGAAGGACTCGGATTTATCCAGTCCTTTCTGAATAAGATAGATCATGATATCATCTCGACAGCAGATACAGGTATCGATTGTAGCCTTACCTTCCTGAATAAGTGTCTGAGCATTGCCGAGCCATACGTCTGTACCATGGGACAGACCAGAAATTCTGATAAGGTGAGACAGTGATGTAGGCTTGGCATCAATAACCATCTGCATCGCAAAGTCAGTACCAAACTCAGGAAGACCAAGACATCCAAGCTTGGTTCCTCCAAGCTGCTCGGGAGTTACGTTAAGAGCAGTTGTATTCATGAAAAGACTCATAACATTCTTATCATCAAGTGGCACCAACTTAGGGTCAAGTCCTGTACAATCCTGAAGGAATCTGATCATAGTAGGATCATCGTGTCCGAGAATATCAAGCTTTAACAGGTTATGGTCAATTGAGTGATAATCGTAATGAGTTGTAATTGTGGCCGTTGTCATATCATTGGCAGGATGCTGCACGGGACAGAAGGAATTGATATCCTCTCCAACCGGAAGAACAATGATTCCGCCGGGATGCTGACCTGTACCACGCCTGATTCCGGTACAGCCCTGAACTATTCTGTTTATCTCACTCTTTCTTTTGCTGGCTCCGATCTGGTCATAATATTTTTTTACAAAACCATAGGCCGTCTTATCAGCAAGTGATGCTATAGTTCCGGCTCTGAAGGTCTGACCATAGCCAAAAATAACCTCCGTGTACTTGTGAGCCTTGGACTGGTACTCACCGGAGAAGTTAAGGTCGATATCAGGCTCCTTATCACCCTTAAATCCCAGGAATGTCTCGAAAGGAATATCAAATCCGTCCTTGTACAGCATTGCACCGCACTTAGGACATCTTTTATCCGGCATATCACAGCCGGAATTACCACCGTACTTAAGTACATCCTCCGAGTCAAAGTCACTGTATTTGCACTTCGGACACACATAATGAGGGCTTAATGAATTAACCTCCGTGATACCAGATGTAAATGCAACAAAAGAAGATCCTACAGAACCACGGGAGCCTACCAGATACCCATCCTCATTGGATTTCCAAACCAGCTTCTGAGCGATAATGTACATAACCGCGAAACCATTCTTAATAATTGAATTAAGCTCACGCTCAAGACGCTCTTTAACTATCTCAGGAAGATCATCACCATAAATCTCATGAGCTTTGTCATAACAGATCTTGGTAAGGATCTCATCTGAATTCTCGATTACCGGAGGACATTTATCAGGTCGTACAGGCGAGATACTGTCGCACATATCAAGAATTTTCCTGGTGTTATCTATAACAATCTCCCTTGCCTTATCACCGCCAAGGTAGTCAAATTCAGCCATCATTTCCTCTGTAGTTCTAAGGAAAAGAGGCGCCGGTTCCTCATCATTCATACCCTTTCCGGCCATGATGATGGTCCTGTAGATTTCATCCTCAGGATTCAAAAAGTGCGCGTCGCAGGTAGCAACAACAGGCTTATTGAACTGCTCTCCAAGCCTTACTATCTCTTTATTTATCTCCCTGATATCATCATCAGAATTGATGTCCTCGTATCTCTCGGAATCAACCATGAAGTGGTTGTTACCCACCGGCTGAATCTCAAGATAATCATAAAAATTAACAAGACCAGCTATTTCTTCCGGAGGTCTTCCCTCCACAACTGCGCCGTAAAGCTCACCTGCGCAGCAGGCACTACCAATAATAAGTCCCTCTCTGTATTTCAGAAGCTCACTCTTTGGAATCAAAGGAAATCTTCTGAAATAATCAATATGTGACTTACTTACAAGAGTATAGAGATTAACCCTGCCAAGAGTATTCTTTGCAAGGATAATGCAGTGATTTGGCCTTAAATGTCTGATCATATCCGGTGTTGGCTTTCCAAGCACATTTACATCGGTAAGGTTCTGAGCTTTCTGCTCTTTTAACATAGGCACAAACTTATTGAAAATAAGTGCTGTACATTCCGCATCATCTACAGCTCTGTGATGATGATCAAGAACAACATTCAAAGTCTTAGCAACCGCATCCAGCGTATGCTTTGCCTGCAGCGGGAAAAAATATCTCGCAAGCCACAGGGTATCAACTGTGGTGTAATCTACATCTATTCCAAGGTCCTGACAGTTCTGATTAATAAAGCTGATATCAAAGGCTACGTTATGTCCCACCAAAACTGTATCCTTACAGAACTCCACAAACTTAGGGATGATCACCTCTCTTGTAGGCGCATCCATAACCATCTCATCAGTGATACTTGTAAGTTTTTCTATCCTATAAGGAATCGGCACCTGGGGATTGATGAACTCTGAAAACCTATCAATAATCTCACCGTTTCTTATCTTAACAGCACCAATTTCTATTATCTTATTCTTAATAGGAGAAAAACCTGTAGTCTCTATATCAAATACGACAAAGGTGGTATCATCCAAAGGCTGTCCCTTATCGTTAACTACAATTTCCTTTAAGTCATCAACAAGGTAAGCCTCTACTCCCAGTACCAGTTTAAAGAAATCCTGTCTCTCAATAGGAGGCTCTCCGTTTTCTTTCCTCTTCTTATTCTCTCCGGAATACAGATCCTCCCAGACATGGTTGGCATCCGTAAGCGCCTGAACAACGCCGTGGTCCGTGATGGCAATTCCCGGCATTCCCCATTTATAGGCCTGTTTAACAATATCCTTAACCTCAGATACACCATCCATATCACTCATCTTGGTATGGCAGTGGAGCTCAACTCGCTTAACATCTGAATTATCTACACGCTTTGTAGTAAAGTCAGGAATCTTCTTAACACCTACAACCGACTGAATTGAAAGTTCATGGTCAAACTTATCAACAGCGGCGATACCTTTAATCTTAACAAAAGCACCGGGTTTAATTTCTTTGGTGATCTCAGGTACATCCTCAGTCTTTACAAACATCTTGACTGTTATGGAATCTGTAAAATCAGTGATATCAAAAATCATGATACTCTTTTCGTTTCTGATATCTCTCTGATCATAGGCTGTAATCTTACCGTGGATAGTAACTTCGCCAAGCTCGCCCACAAGCTCAACAAGCTTCATGGTCTCATCGTCAAAGTCACGTCCAAAAATAACATCAGGATTATCTGACTTCTTGTAGCCACCGCCAAAGTCATTTCTTCTTCCTGTCCATTTTCCTTTTCCGGCAGAAAAAGCGCCTTTACCGTTTTCAACGTTAGAGGCTGTCTTAGCAGAGTTATCAGCAGGCTGCACGGCTTCTTTTTTCTCCACAGTCTTTTCTGCCTTTGCAGCTGCCTGCTCTTCTTTCTTCTTTTTCTTTTCCTCAGACTGCTGTTCCTGCTCCTCAAGCCTCTTGGCCATAAGAGCAGCTTCCTCAGAGTAATCCGGCTCCTTGTCCTCTTTCTCAATCTTCACAAACTGAGGAGAAATACAGGCAGTAAGACCGCATCTTTCATTAATGATTTTAGACAATACCCTGACAAGGTCGGGAGCTTTTTTCTTACCAACCACGCTGTCTTCAAGCTGCAGAACAATATTATCACCGTCCGGATAGACAAATTGGGCAGAACGAAAAAGACTATACTCCATACGGTCATAGTCTTTTAGCTCCATTTCTATACTTTCCCGGTAAATATCTATCAGGTTCTCAGGAGTATACTGAGCAGATAAACTAAACTTCTCATATATCTTGATAGTAAGCTCCTGATTGCCAAAAAGCTGCTTCTTGATGCCTGATTCAGCCCTTAATATGTCTGCCTTATCTATCAGTCTGTTACTCGAAATATATATTCTGATAAAATCCTGTTTTCTCGTAGTGGAGACCTTATCAACCATGGTCTGTTCCATGGCCTCTTTGGTACGATCATCCAGCTTCAGAGATGGAAAAACCTCAAAAAAACTTTTACTCATTCCAATTATCCAATTCGTTCTTTAACACATCCAAAAGTTCACTCTCCGGAACTTTCTTTACAATCTCACCTTTTTTGATGAGAAGCCCCTCACCGTCTCCTCCGGCTATTCCTATATCAGCCTCTTTGGCCTCTCCAGGTCCATTTACAGCGCATCCCATTACTGCAACCTTGATATTTAAAGGATACTTCTGCACAAGAGTCTCAACCTGGTTGGCAAGTCCGATAAGATCAATCTTGGTTCGGCCACAGGTAGGACAGGATACAACTTCGATTCCGCCCTTTCTAAGTTCCAAAGTTCTTAAAATTAACTTGGCTGTCTTAATCTCTTCAACAGGATCCCCTGAAAGTGACACTCTGATGGTATCGCCAATTCCCTGACTTAAGATTATTCCAAGGCCTACAGAAGATTTGATATTTCCTCCGTATAAAGTTCCGGCCTCAGTAATTCCAACATGAAGCGGATACTGACACTTTTGCGCAAGAAGTTCATGCGCTTTTGCGCAAAGCATAACATTCGAAGACTTAATGCTGACAACCATGTTGTCATAGCCAAGGTCTTCAATAATACCAATCTTATCAAGGGCACTCTCCACAAGTCCCTTTGCAGTTACACCGCCATATTTCTCCACAAGGTCTTTTTCCAAAGAGCCGCTGTTAACGCCAACTCTGATTGGAATATTTCTTTCCTTGGCACAGGCAACAACAGCCGCTATGCGGTCCTTGGAGCCAATATTACCGGGGTTGATCCTGATCTTGTCTGCACCATTTTCCATGGCAGCAATTGCCATTTTATAATCAAAATGAATATCCGCAACAATTGGGATATGTATCTGCTTTTTTATCTCACCAAGGGCTTTGGCTGCTTCAAGTGTCGGAACTGTACTTCTGATGATCTCACAGCCGGCCTCCTCAAGACGATGAATCTGATTAACGGTAGCCTCAACATCCTCTGTCCTTGTATTAGTCATGGACTGGATAAGGATTGGATTTCCGCCGCCTATGACTCTGTCGCCTATATGAATGACTTTTGTATTATCTCTATATGCCATATTTTTAAATCTCCTTATATTTCCACTTATCTGGTAAATTTTGTGATGTCATTAAACAGAACAAATACCATAAGTCCCAAAAGTGCAACCATTCCTATCATATGCACAAGTCCCTCTTTTTCCGGAGGAACAGGCTTACCAAAGATAACTTCGATAAACTGGAACACAAGTCTTCCACCATCAAGTGCCGGTATTGGCAAAAGATTCATCACACCAAGGTTAACCGATAAAAGAACTGTAAGTGAAAGCATTGTCAGTATAACTGCTGATATACCGTAAGGCCTAACCTCCTCGTAGGTATCATCCACAATCTTCACCATACCAACAGGTCCCGATACATCGTCGGCAGTAACCTTACCTTTGAATAAAAGAGCCAGACTTCTGTAGGTAGCCTTAAAATTATATCTGACTTCATACCAGGCATATTTAAGAGCGCTTGGTCCCTGAATCCTGCCGTATTCACCAAGATAGATTCCCATGTAATATCTTCCGGCTTCTTCGCTATACTTGGGCACAAGAGTTGTAGTATGGCGCTCTCCATCGCGCTCATATACGATTTCCATAGGACTTCCTTCTGCAAACTGAGATATCAGTGTTACCTCTGAAGCCATGTAAACCTTCTCGCCATCTACGCTTATAAATTTATCTCCAATCTGCATCCCAGCTTCAACTGCAGCAGAATCCTCTGTTACATTGTTGATAACAGGAAAACTCCAGGTGGAAAAGCTAACCAGAATAACAGCCAGAATATAAGCAATCACAAAATTAGCAAAGGGTCCTGCAAATAAAGTGGCTATTCTACGCCAAACCGGAGCGTTCAGGAATGAATGCTCATCATATCCTTCTTTTTCCTCTGCCACAGGGTCCATTCCGTCAAAGACACAGGCTCCGCCAATCGGAAGGAGCTTAATACTATACAAAGTCTCGCCCTTTTGCTTCTTCCAAATAGTAGGTCCCATTCCGATAAAGAACTCTTTTACCCTTATGCCCCCTGACTTAGCCACAATAAAATGTCCAAACTCATGGGATGCAACCAAAACTCCAAATATTATAAAAAAGATAATTACACTAACTATCATATTGCTCCTAAAAACTTCATTTTCTGTACATAGACATCTATAGTAAAAAGCTTACACTCACTCTTTACCCAAGATACTCGTATGTTTCCTTCTCTGCTGCGAGAATTGCAGCCACATCAGGATTCTCAATTCTCTTGTGATGTGCCATGGCTCTTTCAATCATGTCATAAATCTCAAGATATTTAATATCTCCCTTAAGGAAAGCCTTTACTGCCATTTCATTGGCTGCATTAAATACAGTAGGCATGCTGCCTCCCGCATAAGCTGCATCAAAAGCAAGCTTAAGTCCCCTGAAGGTTTCAATATCAGGCTTTTCAAATGTCAGACTTCCAAGATCGAACAGATCAAGTCTTCTTTCCGCCATAGGTCTTCTGTCCGGGTAAAAGAGTGCATACTGGATCGGAAGTTTCATATCCGGCACTCCAAGCTGCGCGATCACCGCGCCATCCACGTATTGTACTGCACTATGAACAATACTCTGAGGGTGAACAACCACCTGAATATTATCAAGACTAACGTCAAAGAGCCATCTTGCCTCCATGACTTCAAGTCCCTTATTTACGAGAGATGAAGAATCTATAGTAACCTTAGGCCCCATATCCCAGTTCGGATGCTTAAGGGCGTCCGCAGCTGTCATGGCAGCAAGTTCATCTCTTTTTCTTCCTCTGAAAGGACCGCCGCTGGCAGTCAAAAGAATCTTTTCAACCTTATCCCTTGGTTCTCCATTAAGGGACTGGAAAATAGCACTATGCTCACTGTCAACAGGCAGAATCTTCACATTCTTCTGTGCAGCAAGAGGCATGATAATATGACCTGCACAAACCAAAGTCTCCTTGTTGGCAAGTGCAATGTCCTTACCACTTTCTATAGCTCTGATAGTAGGCTGGATTCCTATCATTCCAACAACAGCAGTAAGAACTGTGTCAGCTTCCGGCACTGATACAATCTCCAAAAGCCCTTCCATACCGGAAAGAACCTTGATTCCTGTATCCTGTATTTTTACCTGAAGGTCCCTGGCTGCCTCTTCATCATACATGCAGACATACTTTGGCTTAAATTCCCTTACCTGTTTCTCAACGTCTACTCCTCTGCGATTTGCCGCAAGACCTATTACCTTAAGCTCATCAGGATTATTCCTAACAACATCAAGAGTCTGGGTTCCTATCGAACCGGTAGACCCTAATAGTACAATATTCCTTCCCATCTTAACACCTCAATAACATTTATAAAAATCCCCCTTTTCTTGCGAAAAGGGGTTAAATATTCATCTTATCAGTGGAACAAGAACAGCCGCCATAAAGTAGATACAAGGTATCACAAATATCACGCTGTCAAAACGATCCATAATACCGCCATGCCCTGGGATAAGTTGTCCGTAATCCTTGATATTATGATCTCTCTTGATTCCGGATGCAAGCAAATCTCCAAGTTGAGCTATTATGCTTCCCACAAATGTGATCAGTACAAGAACTATGATCGTAGCAACATTATGAGCCTCATTTACATATAACACAATACCAAAAATAAGTCCCACAAGTACTGACCCAAGCACTCCGCCAATAGCGCCTTCTACAGTCTTCTTAGGTGAAAGCTTCGGAACCAGCTTGTGTTTTCCCAAGGCTCTTCCCACAAAAAATGCAGATGTATCACACACCCAGGCTATAAAAGGAATCCAGGCAAAATAAATACCAAGAGGCCTGATCCTCAGCAAATATACAAATGACATGTTCACCGGAGCATATACAAAGCAGAAAAAAGTAGTTATAGCCATGGTCGCCGTAAACTTAGGAAACGTAAGCACGTAGCAGGCCATAATAAGAAAGAACGCAAACATTATAGAAAACACATAATATCTGTAGTCCCTTATCAATATCATCTGCACGTAATGAACTACAATAGACACATAGCCACATAGTTCAAGTGCATTGCATCTCTTCCCCTGTTCATGTATTCCAGTAGCTCTTGTAAGTTCAAAAAAGCTTATAAAGGAAACTGCAAGCAGCGTGGCAGCCAGAAGATATCCTCCTGAAATCAGAACAACAGCCAGCACTACTCCAATAACAATTCCGCTAATAACTCTAGTCTTCAAATCAACATACCAGCCTTACAATCAAGTTTTTAATCCGCCAAACTTACGAGTTCTGTTACCATATGCATCAACAGCCTTCAAAAGCTCTTCTCTGTTAAAATCCGGCCAGGCAACAGGAGTAAAATAAAACTCTGTATAAGCGCACTGCCACAACAAATAATTAGAGATACGCTGTTCATTACAGGTTCTGATCAAAAGATCCGGATCCGGCATATCAAAGGTATCAAGATTATCAGCGATCATCTTCTCAGTAATCTCCGATGCCTTAAGTTCGCCGCTCTCAACCTTGGCAGCAACCTTTTTCACAGCTCGGGTAATCTCATCTCTTCCGCCATAATTGATAGCAATGGTAAAAGTAAGCCCGGTATTTCCTGCTGTTGCCTCCTCCATTTTGGCAATAGCCTCCTGAAGTTCCTCGGAAAGCCCACTCTTATCACCGATAACCCGGCATCTTACATTATTCTTCATACATTTCTTGATACTGGTCTTCAAATAATTCTTCAGAAGCCCCATAAGCGCAGAGATCTCATCCGCAGGTCTGTTCCAATTCTCAGTCGAAAAGGCATAAACAGTTAAAAACCTAATTCCGATGTCATCGGCATCAACCAGAATATCTTCCAAGACCTTACCGCCCTGCACATGGCCATAGCTTCTGGGCATTCCTTTTGCTTTGGCCCATCTGCCATTTCCATCAAGAATTATCGCAACATGCTGCGGAACATTTGAAACATTATCCATATTTACTCTCTCATTTTGTTAATTTGAAATCATGAGATATCCCGCAAGTAGCAGAATATCTCATGCATTAATTCAGTCATCAGACTGTCATTACTTCTTTATTCTTTTCTTCAACAGCCACATCAATGTCCTTGATAAACTTATCTGTGATCTTCTGAAGTTCATCGTTAAGATCATTGATTTCATCCTCAGATACATCTGAGCCCTTAAGCTTCTTCAGAGCATCATTGCCATCACGTCTTACATTTCTGACAGCAACCTTGCAATCCTCGCCCTTCTTGCGGATATCCTTGGTGAGCTGCTTTCTGCGCTCCTCTGTAAGTTCAGGGAACACTAATCTGATGACAGCTCCGTCATCACTTGGAGTAATACCAAGATCAGACATCATAATAGCCTTCTCTATATCCTTGATAAGTGACTTATCCCAAGGAGCAATCTGAATAATTCTTGCTTCAGGAACAGATACGTTACCAACCTGCTGGATAGGTGTAGGTGTTCCATAGTAATCAACCTTGATCTTATCAAGAACATGAGGATTAGCTCTTCCTGCACGAATAGATGCAAGATCCTCTCTTAAAAAATCAAATGATTTCTGCATTTTGTCGTTGTACTCTTTTAACTTCTCGTTCATACCTAATTCTCCTATATTATCGACAGGTGTATTAATCAATCTGTAGTAACTGTTGTTCCGTTAAAGTTTCCAGTTGCAGCCTTAACGATACTGTTCTCTTCCTGAAGAGCGAATACTTTCATAGCAACCTTGTTGTCTCTTGCAAGAATTGAAGCAGTCATATCAACAACCTGAAGGTTCTTGGCAATAACTTCATCAATTGAAACTGTGTCGTATCTCTTAGCATCAGGATTCTTGGCAGGATCACTGTCATATACTCCGTCAACTGCCTTGGCAAGAAGGATGTAATCAGCCTCTACCTCGATTGCTCTTAAGACAACGCCTGTATCTGTTGAAAAGTAAGGATGACCTGTACCACCTGCAAAGAATACAACCATATTCTTCGCAAAATACTTATTAGCTCTGTCCTTGGAAAAGAGCTTAGTAAAAGAGCCACACTCAAAAGGTGTCAGAATGTTGGTCATCATGCCTTCGCTTCTGAATACCTCAGAAACATAAATGCAGTTCATTATCGTAGCAAGCATTCCAATCTGATCAGCCTTAACGCGGTCAATATTCTCGCTGGTACGACCTCTCCAGAAATTGCCTCCTCCAATAACGATTCCAACCTCTGTCCCATTATCTACAAGCTGCTTAACCTGAAGTGCAACCTTCCTGACAGTCTCTTCATCAAATCCTGTCTTCTTGTCTCCGGCAAGTGCCTCGCCACTAAGTTTCAATAAAATTCTCATAATCTGCTCCAATTTTTTTATCTTATATTATCTGTTCTTAAGTGTCTCAAAGAACTCTGATGGATTAACATCAGCATATGCCTGTGAGCACATACCTTCAATTACAGCACCGTTGTTGATCTGTACTGACTGAGACTTGATATTACCCATAACGATTGCTGTAGTATCAAGAACAACTGGTCCGTGAACGTCGATATCACCCTTTACAGCACCTGCAATAACAGCGCTTGAACCAAAAATATTTCCAACGATAACTGTGCTCTGTCCAACCTTTACACTGCCCTTACTTCTGATCTCACCAGTGATTCTGGCAGCCTCTGCATAAATCTCAGCTGCATCTGAATCGCCAATGATCTCACCTGTAACATTGAGCTTACCAAGAGCCTTAATATTTCCTGTAACCTTTCCGATCAAATCAAGTGAACCTGTAGTCTGAATGTCACCGGTAATGGCCATTCCTTCTGTAATGCTGGCAATTTCATCTGTTGGTGTCTGCTGTTCGAAATCCATAGTTTCATATCCCCCATTATTTGTGTAATTATCCTCAGTTGCAATTTCCTGTACAACAACCTGCCTTAAACTCTCGTTTCTAATTTCCTCGATGGCTGACTGTGGCTCCTCTGTCCTGATCTCGCCCATAGTAGCTTCCTCAATTCTAGCCTCGAGATTTGAAAGCTCATCCTTCTCTTCTTCAGCTTCAGCATAATTTGCGTGCTGCATCTGTGCCATAGCATCAAGTGCACTCATAGGTGCTTCCTTAGGTTCCTCTTCATGCTCAGGTGTGATAACCGCTTCTTCCTCTTCCTGAACAGTCTCCTCTTCTTCAAAGGACTCTAAACTGTCATCCCCCTTATCGTCATCCAGCTTAAAATCATCCAGACGGCTAAGCATGGTGTCGATGTCTACATCCTTTGAGTTTCCCCCTTTGTCCTTGCCATTATCAAGAGTAGCTGCATCGTCTAACTTATCATCAGGCATCAGGGTATTTACAGCCTGTGACAGGTCATTTTTCAGCTCAGAAAAAAATCCCATCTTGATCTCCTCCATTCACGTAAAAATCTTAATATTTGATATGTTGAACCGGTAACGTATCGTCAGTTATCGGAACTATCACTGTGTCATCCATTCCCTGAATAGCTTCTATGATACTGGGAAGTGCCGCAACAGTATCCTTCTTGTCGGCCGCATCATGCATCAGAACAATGCAATGCTTGAACTTGGGAATGTTAGTAACAATATTGTTGTATATAGTACTCTTATTGGCTCCGCTCCTGTCATCTCCTGCAGAAACATTCCAATCAAAGAAAGTAATATCCGCTTCATCCAGATATTCTGCAAGCTCCTTCATATCCACCGTACTCACAGTGTTAGAGCTGCCTCCGGGAAATCTATAGTATTTAGACCACTGTCCTGTAGTCTCATACAAAAAAATCCGTAGCTTATCCAGATCCGATTTAAAGGAATCCACCGACTCGTATATTACATTATATTTGTGACTGTAGGAATGCATTCCAAGAGTGTGGCCTTCATCAGCAATTCTCTTGTACAGCTCTGTATATCTGGCATCAGGCTTACCACATACAAAAAAAGTAGCCTTCACATCATACTCTGCCAAAATATCCAGTATCTCATTTGTAGATGAACTCGGGCCATCATCAAAGGTAAGGTACACATACCGGGTTCCTTCTATATCCTCAGGATTCTGAGCCCCACTCACTTCTATACTGGCATAATCAACATCCGCTTCCGTATCTGATGGTGTATTCGCCTCACTAAAATCCTCTTCCACCGGCGCTACAACCACCTCTGCTTCTGCCAAAGTGCTGCCGGAAGTAGTCTTCTCTCCACCGGTCAGTATTTCCATCTCAGTGCCATATCTATTTCTATACCACTCAAGATCTGCAGTGGCCTTATCATACCCCTCTTTTAACCTGTCATATCTGACAGCGAGAATAACGCAAATACACGTTGGGATCAAACAGGATGCGAAAACTGTAGTTACAATGAGCCTTCTCAGATTCTTAATACGTCTGCTGTATTCTTTCTTAGGCTTTTTCTTGTCCTTGTCAGGCTTCATTTAAAAAATCTCTTTCAATAAAAAATATAAAACAAATAGCTGAAAACAGCAACATTAGTATACCATAGTTTGGCAGTAAAATAAAAGAGCGCAGGAGTTCTTTTCCCGCGCTCTAAAACACTTAATTAAATTTAACTATATTTCTCTCAAAAATCAGCTGATGATGTATTTCCTGCTGAAGTGTAGGTCATGATATAGTCATCATACTGTCCTGCGTTAATTCCAACAACCTGCGAATTGGTGCTGCCTCCATGGAAAACATAGCCCACATCTGCGATATTGACCGTATCAAAAGCTACCGGCTCACCGTCCTTAAGAAATACGGTTCTTACACCCACGCCCTGAATATCATGCTCTGAATAATTGGTTGCCTGAACCTGCAGACCATCGCCTTCAACTTCCTTTGCAGCGTCCAGATTAACTGATGAATAAGTGCAGTTATCAGTCTCAGATACTTTCAGGTTGTAATCGAAATTCTTGGCAGAATCAATATCCTCATTCTTGAACTGACCATAAAGAATGAACTGCTGACCTTTTTTAACTGCCTCAGAATAATCATGCACCTGAGAAAGAACCTGTGAATCTCCGTCAACTGCTACAAAATCAGCGCCAATTGCTATATCTTTTCCGGTATTATTGGTAGCAACAACTACATAATATGTGCACCAGTCATATCCGTCTGGAATTGTATAAACATTGTCAATTGTGATGCTGTCGGAAGAAAATTCTGACGCATGAGCTGTAAGCGTACCAAAACCGCATACATTTTCGCCAAGGAAAAGAATTAAAGATGCCCCAACTGCGATAATTGTAGAAAAAATCCGTTTTTTCATAACCAGAACCTCCCGAGATATTTGATATATTTATTATGCTTTACCGAAGCTAATTAATCGAGAGTATCAGCAGTTATTTAATCCTTTTTTTAGCTTTATAAAAATATTATTAAGCCCGCACCAGTACTGGGCTAGCGGGCATTCATCGCGCTGTTCCAGTCGGCTATTCCCATGTACGAAGCAGCCCTTTGAACATAAGTCCCTGAACTTGCGCCATTCATATTTTTAAAGTACTCGTAAGCCAGTTTCCGTCTGCCATCCATCGCTGTCAGTCCCACAGAAAGGCCGTCGCTTACCTCTAACGGAAAATCAGTCTGTCTGTTGAAGATTATCATCTTGATATATTTGTTGTTCATAACCCTCTGATAAGCATAGACAATGGCTGACGCCTGGGCCTCATCTCCCTGAGTAGAGGAATAACCAATCTCTGTCAAAAGAACCGGTCTAACAGCCCCCTTCGTATTTTTCATGGCAGGGAGCATAAGATAGTCCGTAAGCTGCTCTATATTTTCCATCGAAAGATACGGTGTATCTATATTATGCTGTATCATTGAGGCGCATTCAGCATCCTTGGGTGTCCAAAAGCTGGTCCAGATCATAGGATAATTGTAGGGATGTTCAGCAACTGCCCAGTCAAAATTTCCCTGATTTATCACAACTGCATTTATAGCTTCTATCATGCTTCTTGCAGAATAATAGCCGGGGTTGTGAACCTTGGTCCAGTTCTGATCAAGGCTTATGCAGACCGTTGCTGTAGCATTCTTACTCTTTATGGCGTTATAGCAAACTCTTAAGGAATCCGCATAAAGCTGGGCATATGAGAGTTCATCTGCTACCGAAGAATAGTTCCATGCATTCTTGGCATTAACTTCGTTGCCTATAACCCAGTTTTCAATCTGGCCACAACCATTTTGTCCGTTATATCTTTCTGCCAAAAAAGAAACCACTGCCTCCAGATACTCAAGCCCCTTTTCTTCAGAGGTATTCATCATATAATAGCTGCATCTTCCGATTCCGCCTCTTGATGTTGGCGAAATCATGAATTCTTCTCCCTTGGAATACGGATTAAGAAGAACCATCGTAAGTCCTATTCCCTGTGAAGAAGTGGTTCTGACGCAGTGATCATACTGGCTCATATGCACAGAATCAAAGCCATAGCTCTTGCCGTTATAATCGAACTTAATGGCGCCGTCTCCACCAACTACATCCTCAAGATTGATGTTATAGGCTGCCTGTTGTACGCCAAGATCTACCACCTCGTTATTGCCATTTCCGATTTTGGCTGAATCCAGTATAATACCCTTTTTTCCGCCATTTTTAGCCTTAGGCGCAGCTGATGCAATAGCTTCAGGATTGGTGATATATCTGGCATTTGAAACCGGAACAAGCCTTCCGCCCTGAAGAACTGCCACCTGGAACTTGTCATACAATCTGTTCTGAGCAGTATTAAACCCAAGAGGAACCTGAAAAGCCACATTTGCAGCCATCGGAAGCGCCGCCAGTGCAGAACCCGTTGGTTCATTCTGATATACTTTTTCTGCAAACAGGTAAAAAACGCCGTCATCACTATCCGGCAAATCAGATGCTGCAACAGCAATGTTCACATTGCCGCCGTTTATGGTTACCGAAGTGATTGAAACCACTCCGCAACCTGCAGCCTTAAGATCAATAGAATCAAAAAGAAAAACAAGAGTCACCAAAAAGAAAGTCAGTGCCCCCACAAAAAGACTTTTTATGGCTCTTTTATTCATATTTCCCCCCAATATTAGTTTTTTGCTATCCCCATTAAAAATCAGTAATCAACCTTCATCATGCAAAGCCCCTCCGGCCTTGCTGTCGGACCTGCCATATTTCTATCACAGGCTTCAAGAACATTTTTGATATCCTCGGGCTGCATTCTTCCGTACCCCACTTCAAGAAGCGTTCCCGTAAGGATTCTGACCATATTCTGCAAAAATCCATTGCCATGAAAATAAAACCTGATGTAGTTACCGCTTCGCTCAATATTAATAGTATCCACATTTCTGACTGTAGATTTCTTCATATGAGTGTTACCGCAAAAGCTTTTAAAATCATGGATTCCCACCAAATATTCTGCCGCCTTCTCCATCTTGGCAATATCCGGTGTCCGGTCCAAAACAGTGACATATTTTCTGTCAAAAACAGGCTTGGACTCACCGCACCAACAGGTATATCTGTAGGTCTTGCCGATAGCATTGTATCTGGCATGGAACCTGTCTGAGCAAACCTTAACATCATTAACGCTGATGTCCTCCGGTAGATACGAATTCATGTACTCCATTATCTCAAGCTCAGATTTCTCTGTTTCAAGTACAGCATTGGCTGTCATGGCCCTTGCATGAACCCCGGCATCTGTCCTTCCGGCGCCAATAACGTTTACTGTTTCACCATTATTTACGCCCACCATTCTGCTAAGCACGTTCTCGAGCTTGCCCTGAATTGTCATGTCGTTTCCCGGCTGTTTCTCCCAGCCGTGAAACCTGGTGCCATCATAGCTGATTAAAAATTTATAATTCTGTTTCATTTAGATTTCTTTCACACCGTCCCCTCTTTATTTCTTACACAAATCCTCCTTAAAAGAATATTATACCCTATTTATTAGTCGCTTGTCTGCATAAAGAATTAATCACTTTCTCCCGAGCGCATAAAAGCATCCATATCTTCCGCAATTCTTTTAGAAACAGCGACGGCAGCTACGACGGTTTTGGCGCCGGTTACTACATCTCCTGAAGCGAAAACACCCGGAATCGAAGTCTGCCCCATTTCGTTGGTGGCAAGATTTCCTTTTTCGTTGAGCTTTAAATCTTTTTCCTTGCTGATAATCCTATCCTGTGGAACCTGCGAAATAGCTATTATGATACTGTCTGCAGGAATCAGCTTTTCTTCATCTCCAATTTTGAAAACCGGACCATCATCCTCAATCCTGACTATAGACATGTTGTATTCAAACTTAACTCCATCTACCTGGGCGTATTCGAATTCGCTCTTTGAAGCAGAAACCTCTTCACCGCGAACATAAACAGTTACTTCTCTGGAACCATGACGGATAGCGGTTCTGGCAACATCCATTGCTGCATTACCTGCGCCGATTATAGCCACCTTATCTCCAAGCTCGTAAACATCCGGGTTATTCAGATAATTGATAGCGTAAAAGACATTTCCAAAGGTCTCACCGGGAATTCCAAGCTTTCTTGGTTTCCAGGCTCCGGTTCCAATGAATACACTCTTATATCCATCATTCAAAAGATCCTGAATATTGGTGGAACCGCCTATAGAAAAGTTAGGTCTGAACCTGATTCCCAGTTCTCTCATCTTCACATAGTATCTGTCGAGAATTGACTTAGGAAGTCTGAACTCCGGAATGCCGTATCTTAAGATACCTCCAATTTTGTCATGGGTTTCAAAAACAGTTATAGAGTAGCCCTTAAGCGCCAAAATGATTGCTATTGTGATTCCTGCAGGGCCCGCGCCAATGACAGCGGCCTTCATTCCATTTGACGGAGCTTTCTTAAGTTCAAGCCTTTCAAAGCATGAATCCGATATGTAGTTTTCAATTGAAGAAATATGGACGGGATCGCCTTTTATCCCACGAACGCAGTTTCCCTCGCACTGATTCTCATGATTGCAGACCAAAGAGCAGATCATGGAAAGAGGGTTGTTCTCAAAGAGCATTTGAGCCGCTTCCATCATCTTATTCTCTTTAAAAAGCCTTATCATCTCCGGAATATTGGTGTGAATCGGACATCCGTTTTCCCTACACCTGGGATTTGGACACTGCAGACAACGATTTGCTTCATCAATTACATGTACAGACATAGAATAATCCTCCCCTTGTTATGCGCCACAGTCTTGCCTTGGCAATGGCGACTATATCCTTCCCTTTTGGATTATTCTATAGAGATTTGGGCAATAGAAAAACCTAAAATCATGTTAAATTTCTTGCTAAAATTGTAATAATGCAAAAAAAGAAATTATATCGTAAAA
>JAEEGL012178727.1_pt1 | contig 22976 bp, 18 predicted proteins | sample 9134231 | NCBI WGS metagenome assembly JAEEGL01 (sample SAMN16246548, study PRJNA631951) | gut metagenome | biome: gut microbiome; feature: rumen; material: fiber-attached | host: Bos | place: Iran: Karaj | collected 2018-10
ATTATATTAGACATACTTACCTCCTTCCTCACCATTCCGGCAACAGGAATAAGGTAACAGATGTGAAAGATTAAATGCTACATATGTAAGACTGAATTCTACATTGCATAAAGATGGTGGAATTTAAATTTTCAATTTGGGCAGGAATGATACCGGCGGCCGTTAATTGCCTATATTTCCTTTTTTTGCTAAAATTATCAATATCAGATACTTCTTACTGGAGAAGCTGAAAAGATAATGCGTGATATTCCTTTCAGACCATTGGATTTGTGAAAAATATGAGAAATCTGGGTTTTGTTAATGACAGAAGGATATTGGCGATATTACGAATGATATCCGTTCTTTTCAGCGTAATATGCCTTATCGTATCCGTTTTTCTGATGTTCAGGATGATAGCTTCCGATCGTCAGGTTAGTGAAAAAGATGCGGTCTCTCCGCCTGTGGAAGTTGAACACAGGGTTTTGTTTATATGTTCATATAATCCCTTATATTTCACATATGATCTTCAGATAAAGGGGATCGAAGAGGGCCTCTATCCGAATGATATCGAATATGATGTCGTTTTCCTTGATTCTAAAAACTATAACGAGCCGAAGGATAGCGAAGCTTTTTATGATTTCCTGAAATCACGCATGGACGGAAGAAGGCAATACGAGGCGGTATTGGCAGGAGATGATGATGCACTGAAATTTACCATGAAGTACCAGGATGAGCTTTTCCCGGAGATGCCGATCGTTTATTTTGGTATAAATGAGCTGGAATTGGCTAAGCAGGCGCAGGAATATAAAAATATCACGGGATATTATGAACAGAATTATCTCGGTGATACTATTGAGCTTGCAGTAAAGCTGTTTCCGGGAAGAAAGAAGCTGACAGCGCTTCATGACAATTCTGCTGCTGGAGCTGCAGATATGAAGATCTTTGAAGAGCTTCAAAGCTTATATCCTGATTTTGAATTTCTGGAGATAAACACTTCGGTAATGACTGAGGAAGAGCTGGGATCCGCGTTATCTAATCTGGATGATGACAGTGTCCTGATCTACATGACAGCCTATACGGACAGCGAAGGCAATACTTATTCCATGGAAAGCAGAACGCGTTTCGTGGTGGAACATACAAATGTTCCGATCTTCAGAAACTATACAGGCGGAGAGGGAGAAGGCATTCTCGGAGGAGTATGCATGGATTTCGTGTCGCAGTGCAGGGAGGCCGGGCAGTTGGTGTCCGACTATCTTGAAGGGCGGAAGGATTTGTCGGATAAACAGCTTAATGATAAGCCTGCAAGTCTTACACAGTTTGATTTTCAGCTTATGGAACAATATGATCTGGATTATTCCATGCTTCCGGTGGAAACAGTGTATTATAATAAGCCGGTCACTTTTGCTGAAAAATACGGAAGTATAATGGCGCCCGTTATACTTATAGCGGCTGCACTTTTGTTGCTGATACTGTCATCTCAGATGTCCGTAAGAGCGGCAAAGATCACAAATTCGGAACTGGTCAAGGCCAGAGACCCTTGAGCTTTCAAAAGAAGAGATGCAGTACAGAGCCGAGCATGATGATCTTATGGGGCTGCTGAACAGGAGGGCTGCTAGAGAGCATCTGAGATCAGAGCTTAAGCCGGACAGTGATTATTCAATGATAATGGCTGATATAGACTGTTTCAAGAGTGTAAATGAAAGTTATGGGCATAAGATAACTGATGCTGTCTTAAAATACTACGGATGTGCATTGAAAGAATTGACAGACAGACGCGGATGGTTTGCAGCACGTTACGGCGGGGATCAGTTTTTGATCATGATACCTGAGAGAGAAATAGGAGTGACTCATCCGTATATTGGGGAAATATTGCAGCTTTTTGCGAGAGCAGTGCCGGCGGGAGATGAAAAGGTAGAGCTGTCAGCGAGCGTAGGCATATCAAATTCGGATGATGTGACATTGCCTGAGCAGCATATCATAAATGCTGAGAATGCAATGTATGAGGCTAAGAACAGGGGCGGAAACGGAGCGTTTCTTTATGCGGAGGAAATGAAAGCCAGGCAGCGTGAAGAGGCGCGTATAAAAGAGAAACTGCTGGATGCTATTGAAAACGATGGCTTTTATATGCTCTATCAGCCTCAGGTTGATGCAAAAACCCAAAAAACAAGCGGCTACGAGGCTCTTGTACGTATGAAGGAACCCGGGATCTATCCCGGACAGTTTATCCCTGTTGCTGAACAGAACGGCTGGATATGGAAGATAGGGCGTATCACGACAGAGCTTGTGATCAGACAGCTTGCAAAATGGAGGGAAGAGGGATATGAGATCCGTCCGGTTTCGGTCAACTTTTCCAGTAATCAGATAAATGACACGGGTTACGTTAAATTTGTGGAAGATACCCTTGCAAAGTATAAGATATCACCGGAATATCTTGAAATTGAGATAACTGAAGGGATCTTTTTAGAAAGGACCGCGCAGGCAGAGAATCTTTTCAACAGGTTCAGCGAACTGGAAATTAAACTGCTTATGGATGATTTCGGTACGGGTTATTCATCTCTGGGATACCTCACTTATATTCCCGTTGATGTGATAAAACTGGATAAATCGCTTGTGGATTCATATCTTCAAGATGGTAAAGATCTTTTCATACGGGATGTTATCCAGCTTGTGCATGATCTTGATAAGAAAATGATAATAGAGGGAGTGGAAGAGCAGTGGCAGTATGAAAGGCTCAGGGAGTTTAATGCAGATACGATACAGGGCTATTATTTCAGCAAGCCGATCCCGCCTGAAGAGGCTATTAAATTTGATGTGAAAGATCAGCAGCCGAGAATATTGTAGGCAGATACGCTGCCAGGGAGTATAATATATTTTTGTAGCAGATCATGGAGGTTTTATTATGAAGACAAAAATAATTATCACCGCAGTTATTGTTTCAGTTACGGCATTTGTTTTTTCGGGGTGCGGAAACCAGTCAGCAGCATCAGGTGCCGCTAATGAAGACATGGTTTTGAAGATCGGGGTCTCTACAGGGGAAGCAGATCCAAGGAATATAGCAGCAAAGGAATTTGCAGATGAGGTGGCGGAAAAGACAAACGGAAAAATAACGGCTGTAGTATATCCGTCAGGTCAGTTGGGCGGTGATGCGGCATTGATAGATGCGCTGGCTACAGACTCAAAGAAGGTTGATATAATCATAACGGATGCCTCCAACTTTGCAACCTATGAACCGAAAATGGGAATATCGGCACTTCCGTTTCTGTTTGAAGACTTTGATACGGCGTGGGCTTTTATGGATAGCGCTGTTGAAGCGGAAGCAGAGGAGCTTCTTGTCAAGAATAATATGAGAGTGCTGGCTCATTACTGCAACGGATTCAGATGTGTTACAAACTCCAAGCATGCTGTAAACACTCCTGAGGACATGGAAGGTCTTCTTATACGTACTCCCGAGAATCCTGTGATCATGGCAACGATGTCAGCGCTTGGAGCCAATCCACAGCCTCTCTCCTTTGCAGAACTGTATCCGGCGCTTAGAAAAGGGACTTACGACGGACAGGAAAACCCGATACCGGTTATCTATAATAACAAGCTTTATGAAGTGCAGAAATACCTTTCCGTCACTAATCATATATACTCAGGGATGTGCTTTACCATATCTGAATCGGTATGGAACAGTTTAACGGCTTCTGAGCAGGAGATAGTGCGAGATGCAGCTTTGAAATCAGCTGAGTCTGATCGTAAAAACAACAAAGAGCAGACGAAGACATTGCTTGAACAGCTGGAAAAAGAGGGGATGGAAATTACGGAGCCGGATTTAAAGCCTTTTGCGGAGGTGACATCCTCAGTACTTTCGGATAACGCGCATGTTTATAAAGACCTCTATGATAAGATGGAGGCGTGGAGAGCAGAACATTGAATTTTTTACTGAAATTACTGCCGGACAGCGCAGATATATTTTTTAATGAGCATCCTTTCGGACATACTATTAAATTCTGTATAAGCGTATTATCAGTGATCCTTTATCTGTTGATACTTGTTTTTGTCGTATGGGCACTGCAGAAGGTCAACAAAAAGGCTTTTGAGGTCATAGAAAGGAAACGCGGTAAAAAGATACACCTGCAATTTTTGGAGCGTGTGATAAATATCATCATTGTAGTCATTGTGATAATAATCCCATTGGCCGGTGACAAGATAGGGACATCTATCCTGGGAAGCGCGGCCGTCCTCACTGCCATAGTCGGTTTTGCGGCTCAGGATGTCATCAAGGATGTGCTTTCCGGCTTCCTTATCAGTTTATATAAACCCTTCGACATAGGAGACAAGATAGAGCTGGATGATGGTACGATAGGTATCGTGGAGCTTATAACTATGAGGCATGTTGTGATCATACGTCTGGATAACCTTCGTGATGTGATCCCGAACAGTAAATTAAACGAGATAGCTGTTATTAATTACAGTATCGGAAATGATGAGAGATCGGAATTCTTTAAGTTCCAGGTAAGCTATGACTCTGATATCGAAAAAACAAAACAGGTGATATCTGAGGCCGTGATATCAAGTCCGTATTCTATTCCGGGTGTAAGAAATGCGGAGGGAAATATGGATTACGGTCCCGTATACTTTATCGAGATGGGAGACAGTGCTCTTACCATGTCGGTCAGGGTATATTTTGACCGCAATATGAATATCTTTGAGCTTAGGGATGATATTAATGTGAGAGTGTTTGAGGCTTTAGAAAAGGCAGGGATAGAGATACCGTATGCATATACAAATGTTGTTATGCGGAAAGCGCCGGATTAATGTTATACAAACACTGATAGTTCATTGTTTCATAAATATAAATATGTGTTAACAGAAAGGAGAGCTATGACTGCAAAAGAAAAAGAGAGGATGGTGATATCCGAAACCATCAAGTATGTAGGATTCGATGATGCGGAACTGGAGATATTTGAAAGCCAGTATCCTACCGAGGGTATATCCTATAACTCATATGTGATCTTTGATGAAAAGATTGCGATAATGGATACGGTAGATCCAAGGGGGACGGATGCTTTTTTTGAAAACCTGGAAGAAGCCCTTGGAGATAAAAAACCTTCCTATCTTATAATCCAGCATATGGAGCCTGACCATTCGGCGAATATAGAAAAACTTGCGCTAATGTATCCTGATATGGAGCTCGTAGGAAGCGCAGCGACAGGAAAGCTTATTTCACAGTTTTTTGAGACTGATCTTCAAAACAGATTCAAGCCTGTGAAAGAAAATGATACTTTATCTCTCGGAAAACATACACTTCAGTTTATAATGGCTCCCATGGTCCATTGGCCTGAAGTGATGGTAACTTATGAGCAGAATGAAAAAGTGCTCTTTTCAGCAGATGCATTCGGAACTTTCAGCGCTCTGGAAAATAATGAAGAGTGGATAGCGGATGCAAGCCATTATTATTTTAATATTGTCGGAAAATTCGGTGCCCAGGTGCAGGCGCTCTTGAAAAAAGCGGCGGGGCTGGATATATCAGTGATCGCCCCTCTGCACGGTCCTGTACACAAGGATGATATAGAGTTTGTCATAGAGAAATATAATACCTGGAGCAGTTATGAACCTGACAGGGAGGGGATTTTCATTCCATATTCATCAATACATGGAAATACAAAGAAAGCCGTGCTCCGTTTTGCCGAAGAATTGAAGGCTTTGGGAGAGAATGTAGTTACCATGGATCTTACTGAAGAGGATGTGACAGAGGCAGTAGAGCAGGCATTTTTATATGACAGGGTGATATTTGCTTCTTCCACGTATGATCTGGAGATTTTTCCGCCGATGAATGATCTGCTGCATCATCTGAAGATAAAAAATTACCAGAACAGGAAGGTCGGGATAATCGAGAACGGTTCCTGGGCTCCTTCAGCCGCTAAAAAAATGAGAGAGTATCTTGAGGCAATGAAAGATATCACGATAGTCGATCCGGTAATAACGATCAGATCAGTCAGAAAACCGGAAGACGAAGAAAAATTCAAAGCTTTGGCAGAAGCAATGAAGAAAAACTGAATAAGAACGATATTAAGTTAATACGCCTGTCGGGCGAGTAGACTGAACGGCTCCTGTATATCCGGGAGCCGTTTTTGCGCGAATATCGCGACAGTCGAGCATGAAGAGTGTGCTCGAATACGCGAATAATGAGCCAGGAGGGATCATTTGTGACAGAAAGAATGTGATGGCCATAATTTTACTGAAATTATGGGATATTATACATTTACAGACCGATATAACGTACAAATAAATCATGCAGTTGGGGGTTTTATAGATTGCATTAAATCTATAATTTAACAGTACAATAAATAGGACTAGATAAAAATATATCCGCATATATAGCGGTGAAATTTAGCACGATTAGACTTTTTGACGGATGTTTACAGGACTTCAACGATCACTTTGATATCGATAATCCATGATTTTCCGGATTTATCTGGCAAAAGAGCGCCTTGATCTGATGTTGGACCATGAATTGTGTCTGTAGGAAGAGAAGAATCTGCGAAAACATGAAAAGAATCCGGCATTTTGTACAAAAAATATCCGGGGAATGCAGAACTATATGTTGATTTTGTAAGAGAAGATGATTCTGCAGGAATTTTGCAAGCCTCAAGCGGCGTAAATGCAGGATTTTCGGCAGAATGTAACATAAACGTAAGAATTTATGTTAATATGATGCAGGATTTGATGCAAAATCCTTTATGTTGAAAACTATGTTGATAAATAAAATAACACATGCCGTTGTATTACCTTGATACTTTAATCGGAATATATTGTGGCAGGATGAAAGATAACACCCTGCTAATAAACGAACAGACTGTGGAAAACCGGTGAATAACCATGTTTATACCTTGTTGATAGAATGTTGAAACCCTGTGGAGTATTGACAGAAGGTGATGGTATACAATATATAGTATGGGAGGTTTTTTATAGGGACATTTTTTTGGCTTGACTATAAATATAAGTATATGTATAATCTCCTTTGTTGTGCGTAGCATGATAATAACCCATTCAGAGTGATGTGGTCTGAAGGGAGGGATGAAGAATGTCTAGTGTTATCGTAAAAGAGAATGAATCTCTTGACAGTGCGCTCCGCAGATTCAAAAGAAACTGCGCAAAGGCCGGCATACAGCAGGAGATACGTAAGAGAGAGCATTACGAGAAGCCCAGCGTAAGAAGGAAGAAAAAGTCTGAGGCAGCACGTAAGAGAAAGTATTAAGTATTGATAAACAGATCAAACGCCCTGATACCGATAAAGTGTCAGGGCGAAATTATTAATTTCGGGAACGGTCATGATAGGTTATTTACGCGGGACGGTAGATTTAATAGGAGAGAATCAGGCGCTGATCGATGTGAACGGTGTCGGATATGAGGTAAATATAGGCTCCGGAACAGCTGCAGAAATGCCTGGCTCAGGAGAGGAAGTGAAATTATATACATATATGGCTGTCAGAGAGGATGATATGTCACTCTTCGGATTCCTGCACAGAGATGAGCTTGAACTTTTCAAGATGCTGATCAAGGTTTCAGGTATAGGTCCAAGAGGAGCGCAGGCCATTCTTTCTGTCATGAATGTGTCAGATCTAAGATTTGCCATACTTACCGGAGATGCAAAAGCGATATCCAGGGCTCCGGGGATAGGCGGAAAGACAGCGCAGAAGCTCATTGTTGAGCTTAAGGATAAAATAGGAGAAACGTCATCTTTCGAGCATGAAACCATGGCAGGGAATTCAGCCGGCACTTTGGCTCCTGTTCAGGATGAAAGGACAGAAGCGGCGGAAGCGTTGATAGCATTAGGTTATTCACAAACAGAAGCATACAAGGCTGTAAGGTCAGCAGATGTCCCTGAAGGAGCGGATGCAAACTTCATACTGAAGGCTGCGCTGAAATTCTTGTGATAGATCATTAACGGCGGCAAAATATGGAAAGACTCGTACTTGAGACTAATTTAAATATTGAAGAAGAACGGATAGAGACATCCCTCAGGCCGAAACATCTTGACGACTATATCGGTCAGGAGAAAATAAAGGAACAGATGAGGATATATATAGAGGCGGCAAAGAGCAGGGGAGATGCATTGGATCACGTGCTGCTGTACGGACCTCCGGGACTTGGAAAGACAACTCTTTCCGAGATCATTGCAAATGAGATGGGCGTCCATATAAAGGTGACGTCAGGTCCTGCGATAGAAAAGCCCGGGGACATGGCAGCGATACTGAATAATCTTCAGGAAAACGACCTCTTATTTATAGACGAGATACACAGGCTCAACCGTCAGGTGGAAGAGGTTTTATATCCGGCAATGGAAGATTATGCAATAGATATAATGATAGGGAAGGGACCGACGGCACGATCTTTGAGGCTGGAACTTCCGCATTTTACACTTGTGGGCGCGACCACCAGGGCAGGACTTCTTTCGGCTCCTTTAAGGGATCGATTTGGAGTCATTCAAAGGCTTGAATTCTATACTGTGGAAGAACTTGCTCTCATTATAAAGAATTCTGCCAAAAGACTTAATGTAAGGATAGAAGAACAGGGCGCCAGAGAGATGGGAATGAGGTCGAGAGGCACGCCGCGTATTGCAAACAGACTCTTAAAGCGTGTAAGGGACTATGCTGAAGTTCGTTATGATGGCGAAATAACAGAAGTTATCGCAAAGGAAGCCCTGGATATAATGGAAGTGGATAAATTCGGTCTTGATAATGTGGACCGTAACATGCTTATTACCATGATAGATAAATTTGACGGAGGACCGGTCGGGCTTGACACGTTGGCGGCAACCATAGGGGAGGATTCGGGAACGATAGAAGATGTGTATGAACCATATCTGCTGAAGAATGGGTTCATAAACCGTACCCCCAAAGGCAGGGTTGTTACGGATAAAGCGTATGAACACCTACAGATGGGCTTATACACTAAGGGTTAAGAGATTCAGTGCCTTGACATTTGTATAAATGATTGATAGAGTTATTTTTTGCCGGTAACGCTGTAAGTATATAAAAGGGGTTATTTTCGGGCGCCATAAAAGTTTTTTTGGTGCCGATATATATATTCAATATGAATGACGTTAAAGAAAACTCTTCATTTATGGTTAAGGTTGCGACTTTCATTGTAGACAGGCGCAATCTTTTCTTTTTGCTTTTTGCGATAGCGGCGGTATTCAGCCTGATCTCCTCCGGCTGGGTCAGCGTGGAGGATTCGCTTCCTGCCTATCTTCCGGAAACCACCGAGACAAGACAGGGACTTGATCTTATGGAGGAAGAGTTTGTTACCTATGGTACTGCAAAGATCATGGCTACAAACATTAATTATGACACGGCGGATACGATCGCTGCGCAGATACGGGTTCATCCCGAAGTAGCGATGCTGGAGTTTGATGATACCGACAAGCATTATAAAAATTTCTCCGCTCTGTATGATGTTACATTTATATATGAAGCAGAAGATGAGAAAGCCCTTTATGCTCTCGATGATGTAAAGCAGATGCTTGACGGCTATGATCTCTACGTTTCTACGGATATGGGAAACCAGACTGCGGATATTATCCGGCATGAGATGAACATAGTATCCGTTATTGTTGCTATCATAGTAGTTACCGTACTCATCTTTACATCACAGACCTGGGCTGAGATACCTGTGCTCATATTGACATTCGGAGCTTCAGCCATCGTTGCGTCAGGGACAAACTTTCTTCTGGGGACGATCTCTTTCGTATCAGATTCGGTGACCATAGTCCTGCAGCTTGCGCTGTCCATAGATTACGCTGTCATATTCTGCAATCGATATAAAGAGGAACATGCATCGCTTCCGGTAAGGGAAGCTGATGTCATAGCGCTGAGCAAGGCAATACCGGAAATTGCATCATCTTCGCTTACCACTATCGGCGGACTTATTGCAATGATGTTCATGCAGTACGGCATCGGACCGGATATGGCAGTATGCCTGATAAAGGCTATAGCCTTCTCACTCTTGTCTGTTTTTACATTCATGCCCGGACTCCTTATGCTGTTCGGACCCTTGATGGATAAAACGAAGCACAGGAACTTCATTCCCAAAATCTCTTTTGTTGGAAAATATGCCTATGCCACAAGGTTCATCGTTCCCCCTCTTTTTGTGGCGCTGATAATAGGAGCCTGCATCATTTCAAGCAAATGTCCCTATGTATACGGTTATTCCACGCTGTCCACACCTGTAAAAAATGATATACAGATAGCGGATGAAATGATAGAAGAGACATTCGGACCGGAGAACTATGCAGCGATCATGGTTCCTAAAGAAGACTATGATACAGAAGCTGCATATATTAAGGATCTGGAAAGCCATGAACAGGTAGATAAGATCGTCGGTCTTGCAAATACCGAAGCGATGGACGGGTATAATCTGACTGACAAGATCACTGCAAGACAGTTTTCCGAGCTTATGGGAGTGGATTATGAGCTCGCTGAGCTTCTGTATACTGCATATGCCATAAATGATGAGAATTATGCAAAGCTTATCAACGGGACTTCGTCATATGCCATCCCGCTGATAGATATCGTACTCTTTCTGCATGATGAGATCGAGGAAGGGTATGTGACGCTTGACAATAATACCGAAGCAGAACTGGATGACGCGTACGATCAGATGATGATAGCCAAGAATCAGCTGCAGGGTGAAAACTACAGCCGATTGCTTATCTACCTTACGGTTCCGGAGGAGGGAGACGAGACCTTTGATTTTCTTGATGAGATCCATCAGATAGGCCACAAGTATTATGAGGGAGTTATAATCATGGCCGGTGAATCAAATTCACAGTATGATCTCATGAAGACATTCAAAAGGGATAATACGGTCGTCAGCTGGGTTTCCATATTTGCCGTGCTGGTAGTATTGCTTTTTACCTTTATGTCGGTCGGAATGCCTATACTGCTGATACTTGTTATCCAGGGATCGATCTGGATGAATTTCGCTTATCCTACAATAGCGCATGATAATATTTTCTTCATGAGCTTCCTTATCGTAAGCTCAATACAGATGGGCGCCAATATTGACTACGCGATCGTCATATCCGGAAGATTCATGGAGTTAAAGGAACAGATGTCAAAACGTGACGCAATAATAGAAACCATGAATTTTGCTTTTCCTACCATAGTCACTTCCGGCTCAATGCTGGCTCTTGCAGGACTTGCTATAGGAAGCCTTACTTCTGATCCTACTATCTGCGGTATAGGCCAGTGTATAGCAAGAGGAACCTTTATTTCGATAATACTCGTTATGTTTGTGCTTCCGCAGATCCTTCTTCTTGGTGAGAAGATAATAGACGCCAGCTCCTTTAAGGTTTCGGTTCCCATAAAGATCAATACCGAATCCGGTCTTATCAGGCTTGACGGAGTAGTACAGGGCAGCATAAACGGAAGATTTGTAGGAGAGATGCATGGCGTGCTGCGCGGAACCGCAAGCGTTATGATGGCGACGGGCGCTATGAAAAAGGAAGAAGAAGATCCCGAAAAGCTTATAGAGGAAAAAGATAATGTCGTTGATGTTACCAAGGATGACAATACGGAACATGACGATGAGATAAACAATACTGAAACAGGTGATATTGAAGCAGAAAACGCTGAAAATGAGGAGCCTCAAAGCGACGGCAGTTCAGAACCGGAAAACGAAGGGGCTCAAAGCGGCGGCTCAGAACCCGAAAATGAGGAAACCGGAGATGAACCGGAGGGAACAAAAGCGGATGAATGAGTTTTATAAAAAACGCATAGCGCTTCTTACAGCAGTCATTCTTGCCTTAACAAGCGGAATTACCGGCAGAGTTTATGCCCTGCCTTTAGATAAACTGAACATTTTTGCGGGAGAGGCTCTCGCTCTTAGAGGAACACCTGTTTCTTACGACGAACTTACCGTGGATGTGCTGACTTTGAGTACGGATACTGCAGTCGTCAGTAATAATACAGTGGTACATATAGATTCTGCGGATGATATGCTGGAGCTTTCTTCGAAAGCTGACGTTGATTCCTACACAAAGGACAAGACCTTTATACTGACAAAGGATATAGATCTTATGGGGTATAAATTTACGAACATTCCCGTATTTGCGGGAGTTTTTGACGGGAACGGCCATTCCATAAGAGGGGTGACGTATAACGGGAACGGTTATGTTACAGGTCTTTTCAGATATATTGCCCAGGGCGGCGTTGTACAGGACCTCACCGTATACGGAAATATTGAGGCTGTAGAGGATGAAGAGATAACGGGCGGTATTTGCGGAGTCAATGAGGGTGTAATGTCAAACTGCAGCTTCAGAGGAGTAGTTAAGGGGAGATCCATTACCGGAGGGATAGCCGCTGTTAATGAAGTTCCCGGAACCATAATGGCCTGCGTAAATGAAGGTGCAGTATCCGGTTATTATTATACGGGCGGTATTACGGGAAAGAATTACGGAGTTACAGCATATTCGGTCAATAAGGGTGCGATAAATAATACTACGGAATGGGTAGAGGGGTCGGATGCAATGGAACCCAAGAAGGATATCGCAGCCATGATCTTCGGAGGCAATCTTGACAGAGAAGATGATACCAATATTAGAATAACGCCCGGTGTGGATACCGGAGGCGTGGCCGGATATTCCAGGGGAGCTGTTTACCAGTGCAAGAACAAGGCCGAAGTCGGATATGAGCACACAGGGTACAATGTGGGAGGCATAGTAGGACGGCAGGCGGGATTTGTTTCTTTCTGCGTTAATGAAGGTTCTGTATACGGACGTAAAGACATAGGCGGCATAGTTGGACAGATGGAGCCGCATCTCACATTATCGGATCTTGAGAGCCTTCCGGATGCGGTTGACAGGCTTCACGATCTGGTGGATGTATCTCTTGATGATATGAATGCTTCGGTAGGAACGATAAGCGATGATGTAAAGCAGCTGTCTATGTATGCTGATGACGCAGTAACGTCGGGAGATGAACTGGGAACATCGGCAAAGAATTACCTGAATTCGGTCTCGACTGCGGCCAATTCCCTGCAGGCAAGGGTTGATTATCTTTCCGAGAAAGTGCCGAAGATGATCGATCATCTTAATGAAACGAATGATGATCTTGAGGATACCATAGATGATCTTAAAAAGATGATAGATGATGCGGATGTTCATAAAAGAATATCCAGTTCGCCTTCCAAATCTACGAGCATAAATGAAGCAAGGAAGATCATAGTTTCTGAAAATTCTTCATTGGGCCAAAAAATACAAGCCGGTCAGGAAATAGTAGCAATAGTTGTTCCGGAGACGATCGATGCGGCATCAACAATATCCGGAAATTCAAAAAAAGTGCATAACGATTTCTCGGACATGTCTGACAGTATTGATGATACACTGGATTATACGCATGATGTAGTGGATCATCTAAACTCCATGAGCAAACCGGTTGCACCTTATCTCGGCAGTGATTTTGATAATGCCAGGAGCTCCCTGGCAGACAATCTGTCGGGAATGTCACGTATCCTCGCCGTCCTTGCGGATCACAGCGATATGTCGTCAAAAGTGGTCAATGAAGATTTTTCGAAGGTTAATGATCAGATAAATGTAGTCTTTCACATAATCTCCGATCAGCTGGACAGGATAGGAAATTTTGCGCAGGGAAATAAGGATGATATAATAACAGATGTTTCCGAAGAAGATATAGACAGCATAAAGCAGGGGCGCGTTGACCATTCAAATAATAAAGGCACGATAGACGGGGACATCAATATCGGAGGTATCGCAGGTTCAATGGCCATAGATACCGATGATCCTGAAGAAAATGCGGCAGGAAACATGGATGGCGGGTTTGATGCGAAATATCTCCTCAGAAATATAGTTCTGGAATGCGATAATGATTCATATGTAAAGAGTAAAAAGGACGGCGCAGGCGGTATAGTAGGCTATATGGAGCAGGGTATCGTCAAGGGATGTGAAAGCTACGGATATACGGAATCCTCGGAAGGAAGCTATGTAGGCAGTATAGCCGGACAGTCGCTTTCGGTTATAAAGAATTCATACGCAATGGGATTTGTTAAAGGAAAGAATTATGTAGGAGGGATAGCCGGATACGGAACTACGATAAACAGCTGCGCGGCTTTTCCTTCATTTGAAGAAACCGGGGCGAGACAGGGAGCCATAGCGGGACAGATAGATACTGACAGGGATACCCATCTTAAGCATATGGAAGGCATTTCAGGAAACAGGTTCGTAAATGATGAAGTAGCGGGTATAGACGGTGTAAGCACCGTGGGGAAGGCTGAACCCGTAAGCTACAGTGAACTTGTTTCGGATCCTGAAATCCCGGCTGAGTTTAAGAATATAAGGCTGATATTTGAAGTGGATGATAATACAGTCGGACAGGTTGCCGTCAAATACGGAGACAGCCTGTCGAATATAGAATTTCCGGAGATACCGCCGTATGAGGAAGAATATGTAAGCTGGGAGAATGTAGACAAAGGCACAACTGTTACGGAACCGATGATAGTTACCGGAGAGCTTAAAAGGATAGAGAAAACTCTCGTCAGCAAAGAATTATATCCCGGAACGGATGTTCCCGCGGGACTGGTCTCCGGCAGATTTATCGGGGGTGATGCATTTTCCGTATCGGTAGAAACACAGGACATGTCATCAGACTATGAGGTTGTATATACATCGGATCGGGCCGATTCAGTTGAATCCATGAGGCTTTACAGTCCTTTTAAGAAATCAGTTCTTTACGGTATATCCGACGACGGAACCGAGCATGAACTTGATGCCAGCCCCAAGGGATCTTATATGGAGATCAAAGGATCGATAGAATATGATACATACAGGATAAAGAATGACAGTCTGATCGATAAGATTAAGTCGTATCTTCCCCAATAAAAACCATTGTAATTCAGCGCATTGTCAATATGCTGAACACTAACACTAATCCTGCTTATCAAATGTCTTGACACGGAGGATTTTTCTGTATATTGTATAACTTGGTTATACACACCACAATATTTTCCATTTTAGTGTTCCCGATGACCGGCGGATCAGCCTGCGGAAGACGACTCCGGTCGGACATCAGGGAAGAAATCTTTCAGGGAGTCGGATATGGCAAGAGGCAGGGAGAAAAGTGAAACGGTAGTCACGATAGCGGGGAAAAACTATACTCTCATGGGATATGAGAGCGATGAATATATGCAGAGGGTCGCATCGTTTGTAAACAGCAGGTTAGAGGAGTACAGAAAGGTTGACAGCTACAGAAGGCTTCCGGTGGATACGCAGCATGTGCTGATCCTGTTGAATATCGCAGATGAGTGCTTTAAGACCAGGGAGCAGGTAGAGCAGCTTAATGAAGACCTTGAACGGCGTGATAAGGATCTTTATGACGTAAAGCATACCCTTGTCTCGGAAATGAGTAAAAATGAAGCTTTGGAAGCTACCATGAAAGAGATGAGGGAAGAGATAAACCAGAAAGAAAAGAGGATAGTACAGCTTGAGACGGAGCTGCATCATTCAAGAGGAGTGAAGCCCCAGCAGCCGGTGCGTCCAAATCCCAAAAAGAACTGACGTTATACGACATATATGCATTAAAGGCCGCAGGAAAATCCTGCGGTCGTATTTATTAAAGGTTAACAAACAGCGTAATAGCGGAATATATGAAAAAGAACAGCGGACAATATAAACCGGAGCTTTTGTCACCAGCGGGTGATATGGATTGCCTTGATGCGGCACTGGCCGGAGGATGCGATGCAGTATATGCGGGCTGTGAAAGATTCGGAGCCAGGGCATATGCCGGCAATTTTACCACGGATGAAATGAAAGAAGCCGTTGACCGTATGCATATCTTCGAAAAAAAACTCTATCTTACGCTTAACACCCTGATCAAGCAGGATGAATATGATGAGCTGCATGATTTTATAAAACCGTTATACGAGGCGGGGCTTGACGGTGTGATAGTGCAGGATTTGGGGGTTATATCCCTGATTTCGGATGAGTTTCCGGATCTTAAGATACATGCCTCGACGCAGATGTCCGTTTCATCCTTATATGGCGCAGCTATGCTTGAGAAAATGGGTGTTTCAAGAGTTGTAACGTCACGCGAGTTATCTTTGTCGGAAATAAAAGAGATCCATGCTTATTCGGATATTGAGATTGAGTGTTTTATACACGGAGCCATGTGTTACAGCTATTCGGGAATGTGTCTTATGTCCAGCTTTCTCGGAGGCCGTTCCGGGAACAGGGGAAGATGCGCCGGACCGTGCAGACAGCCTTACAGCGCAGGAAAGATAAGAAATAAATATCTTCTTTCTATGAAGGACATGTGCGCTATAGATATCCTGAATGAGCTTATAGATGCAGGGATCTCTTCATTCAAGATAGAGGGGCGGATGAAAAGTCCGGCATATGTTTATGGTGTGACAGATATATACAGAAGAAATATAGACAGGATTTATGAAGATAATAACAGGCCATACAGACCGGCCCCGGAAGACAGGAGAAAACTGGTAGAACTATACTCAAGAGGCGGGATATCAGATGGTTACTATTCTTCGCGTAACGGTCTTGCTTTGATCACTTTGGAAAAGGGTGCATATAAGCGTGAGGATAAAGCGGGAGAGAAATTCGTACGCAGGAAATATAAGCTTTCCGCAAAACTTAAGGCCTATGCAGGAAGAGAGCTGCAGCTGGAAATCTTTATCGGTGATAAGGAGACAGTTAAGATAACTGGCGATATTGTCCTGGAAGCAGAAAAACACCCTATGACGGAAGCAGAATTCATTAAGCAGCTTAAAAAGACCGGTAATTCAGATTTTATTTTTGACAATATAGATATAGAGACTGACGGGAGAAGCTTTGTAAGAGTGGCTTCGATAAACGCTCTGCGGCGCGAAGCACTGGAAATTGTAAGGGAAAGGCTCACTTATGGTTATAAACGCAGTCTGTGAAAAGAAGGAACAGGCAGAAGCGCTGGCCGAAATGGAAGGGATCGGCCTGATCTTTCATCCTGATAATACTATGCCGTATGTATTCAGAAATGAGAATGCCGTGGACTGTAAAAGTTTCCTTGAGGAGCCCCGGCTTCTTGTCAGAAATCTGGATGAGATAGGATTCTTAAAGGGGAACGGATACAAAGGGGATATATATGCGGATCATACGCTATACAGCTGTAACCGGGCATCAAGAGCTATGCTCGCATCGCTTGGGGTTTTTTATGATTCCGCTCCCTTGGAACTGAATTTCAGAGAACTGAAAAAACGCGGAATGGAAAGATCCGAGCTTATGATCTACGGAAGAGTACCGATGATGATCACGGCGGGCTGCGTATATAAAAATGTAAAAGGGGACAAATGCGAAAGGGATATGAAGAACGGACATGATATTACGCTTACTGACAGGACAGATACGGATTTTCCCGTGATCTGCTGCTGCAGGTACTGCTGCAATATCATACTGAACTCAGTGCCCTTATCCTTACATGCTCATTTGGATAAAATTCGCGATTTATGTCCCGGTTCTGTAAGATTGTATTTCACAACAGAGGATCAGTCTGAAACAAAAAAAACAGCCGAGTTTTTTATTCGAGCAATAATGAATGATGACAAAACAGAAGAGCTGCCGTATAAGGAATACACTAACGGCCATTTCATGAAAGGCACAGCTTAATGGTCGGGTTATCCAAATATTTCATAGCCGTATTCGTGATATTCTATACATTTCACTGCTTTGCCGTCTTTACTTACAAGGATGACGAAGAAAGGAGCATATTCTATGTTTTTCAGAATGTGCTGATGGCAATGACTCATCTTCTCGGGTTTTATGTTCTTTATGTGCGAACTGAAGACGGTACGCTTTTGCTTTTATGCGTGCTTGAAGAACTGCTTCTATTTGCGCTGCTGATACTGTTCAGGATGATCTATCCGCATGCCTCGAGACTGATAACAAATAACATCTGTATGCTGCTTGCTGTCAGCTTCGTGATGCTGGCAAGGCTTTCATATACAAGGGCATGGAAACAGTTCGCCATAGCGGCTGCCGGTGCGGGTATAGCGCTTGCAATACCTTATTTCATCCGAAAGATCGATCTTATACGGTATTATTATTGGTGGGCAGGGATAGGCGGACTTGTAGTACTGATCGTAATGATGACCATAGGGACCGTTACGAACGGTTCAAAGATATCACTGACTGTATTCGGTGTTTCCTTTCTTCCGTCCGAATTTGTAAGGCTGCTGTATATTTTTTTTATAGCGGGCATGCTTACGGATCCGGATCACAGGAATAAAGAAACCGGCAGGATAGAGCTTCCGCAGCTTTTGGCATGTATGATCATAGCAGCTGCCCATATTGGAATACTTGCCATGTGCAAGGATCTGGGAAGCGCTCTCATGTTTTTTGTGGTATTTGTATTTATGCTGTATACCGCCACCAGGGCGCCCATAGTGCTTGTCTGCGGTTTCGGAGGCATGGCATTGGCCTCGGCTGCAGGGTACAGGCTCTTTGCACATGTCCGGAACAGGGTGCGGGCGTGGAGAGATCCCTTTTCCGATATAGAAGGTTCAGGATACCAGGTAGCCCAGTCACTGTTTGCCATAGGAACCGGATCCTGGTTCGGCATGGGGCTTATGGGGGGCTCGCCGAAGGCTATCCCGGAGGTGGCCAAAGATTTTATTTTCGCTGCCATATCTGAGGAAATGGGAGCATTGACAGCATTATGCATCATATTGATAAGTCTTTCGAATTTCCTGATGTTCATGAATATTTCCATGTCGATAAAGGACCTGTATCTGCGGCTTATGGCCGTAGGACTTGCGGTTAACTACGGATTTCAGGTGATACTTACAATAGGAGGAGTGACAAAATTCATACCCCTTACCGGCATAACCCTTCCTCTTGTAAGCTACGGCGGCAGCAGTGTCATAGTAACTTTTATTTATTTTTCGCTTATACAGGGACTATATGTACTGGAACGAAATGATGATAATGATAATGATGATAAAGACAACTATAATAACGATAGCTATGATTATTTCGAGGATGAAGATGATATTGATTATGATGACTATGATGAGGCATATGACAATGAATACTGAGGCATTATCAGATCCGTTCTTTTGGGAGAAGAAATGAGAAAGAAGGAGCTGTGGACAATAGTATATATTTTTCTTGTCATTTTTCTTTCAATGACGGCTTATTTCGTTTATGCCGTGCAATACAGCGCAAAAGCGGTAATAAACGACAGCCATAATACAAGAAAGAAAGATCTTGAAAAACAGGTCATAAGAGGGACGATATACGCGTCAGACGGTTCCGTGCTTGCGCAGGAGGCTCTTGATGATAACGGTAATGAGATCAGGAACTATCCATACGGTTCATTATTTGCGCACGTTGTAGGTTATTCGGTCATGGGATCCACTGGAGTAGAGCAAGCCGCGGATGTAGATCTGCTCACATCCGACGCACCGGTATCCGAAAAGCTTCAAAAGGAAATGGCGGGGATCAGAAATACCGGAGATGATATCTATACATCCTTAAGACCGGATCTGCAGGAAGCCTGTTACAGCGCACTGGGCTCAAAAAAAGGCGCTGCTCTTGTCATGGAGGCAAAGACCGGAAGGATACTGGCAATGGTGAGCAAGCCCGACTTTGATCCTAATACGGTAGAGGCTGACTGGGAAACAATATCCTCGGATGAAAAAGACTCACCGCTGGTCAATCGCGCTACGCAGGGGCTTTATCCTCCCGGAAGCATATTCAAGATAGTCACCCTGCATGAATACATGAGGGAACATCCCACGGACTATGGAGCCTATACATATGACTGTACAGGGAAGATAACCGTGGAGGATTCTACTATAGAATGCTATCACGGGAGCGTTCATGGACATGAGGATCTGCTTGCTTCCTTTGCGGACAGCTGCAATACATCTTTTACGAACATCGGGCTTTCGCTGGATATACCAAGGCTCTCCGATACAGCGGACAGGATGCTTTTCGGAAGAGTGCTGCCGACGGATCTTTCATACAGCAGATCCAGATTTTCACTGAGCTCGGCCTCTGATACCAGGACTATCATGCAGACATCCATAGGGCAGGGAAACACTCTCGTCACCCCGTTTCATATTTCGCTGATAACGCAGGCTATAGCCAACGGCGGGAAGATGATGAGGGCGCAGGAGATAGTAAGGAAGACAAACTATCAGGGCGTCTTGATAAAAGAGTATAAACCGGAGGAATACAAGCAGATAATGACTGCAAAAGAGGCGGAAGCGATGAAGGAGTATATGGAACAGGTCTGCAAGACCGGTACCGGGAAAAAGCTCTCCGGGCTTTCCTATGCCGTAGCAGGAAAGACGGGGTCGGCGGAATTCAGTAAAGTAAAAGGACAAAGCCATTCATGGTTTACGGGCTTTTCAAACCCCGAAGACCCTGATATAGTTGTGACAGTTATAGTTGAAAACGGAGGCTCAGGCTCTGAGAGCGCTGTACCCGCCGCAAAATATATATTTGACAGGTTTTACGGGATATACTGATCATGTCAGTAAATGAAAAAGATGTAAAAAAATGGTATAAGCTGGATAATGCCGCAAAGATCATTCCTTCATCTGCCAAAGGAGCGGATACAAGGGTGTTTCGTATCTGCTGTGAACTTAAGGAAGAAATAAAACCCGTTATTTTACAGCAGGCGCATGATGAGATAATAGACGATTTTCCAATGTTCCGCTGCGTGCTGAAAAAAGGTTTTTTCTGGTATTATCTGGAAGACAGCGGATTTACGCTGAGCGTCACTGAAGATCATCTTCCGGCCTGCGCTCCCATTTATTATCCCGGAAGGGTTAACCTGCTTTACAGAGTGTCCTATTTCAGTCACAGGATAAATCTCGAGATGTTCCATGTCCTTGCTGACGGAACGGGAGGTTTTATCTTCCTGAAAAGACTGGTGGCGAGATATCTGGAGCTTGCACATGATATTAAAACAGAAAGATATGAAGGGGAGATCTCGTCGGTATCCGAAAAGGGGGATGATGCATTTGATCAGTATTACATGCGTCAGAAGCTCGGTAAACAGTTAAAGCAGCTGGGGAAAATTTCCGTTGGAAAAGCACATCAGATAAGAGGGGAACGTGATGAGAACCTTCTTCCTCATCTTGTCGAGGGAACGGTATCAGCCAAAAAGATAATATCGCTGGCAAAGGAAAATCAGACTACGGTAGGAGTATATACCACAGCATTATATCTGAAGGCTGTCATTGATTCCATGAGCATGATGGAAAAGGCAAAGCCGATAGTAGTGTCTGTGCCTGTCAATCTGCGGCAGTTTTTTGATTCCGACACGACAAGGAATTTCTTCGGTGTGATAAACATAGTATATTATCCCGGAAAATATGACGGCAACATGTCATCGATAATCGCTTCCGTAAAGGAGCAGTATGAAGAGCAGCTGAAACCGGAGAGCGTGGAAAGGATCATGAACACATATGCATCGTTTGAGCGTCATATCGCGATAAAAATGGTTCCGATATGGATAAAGGATATAGTCATTGATTTCTTTAACAGACGTTCAAAAAGAGGCATTACAACTACGCTCTCGAATCTTGGAAGGATAGATATGCCGGAAAGCCTGGCGCCTTATATCGACAGATTTTCAGCCTTTATGGCAGCGCCCTCTCAGCAGGTGTGCATCAGTTCGTTTGGTGACAGAATGGTTTTCGGAGAAGTGTCGCCCTATAAAACCCATGACGTCATGCGGAATTTTTTCAGGGAGCTCGTGGCGCTTGGGGTGGAAGTTGAGCTTGCCAGCAATGATTATGATCTGCACAAGGTTACAAAAACGAGCGTTACTATAAAAGATAGCGGCAAAGCTGACGCTAAAGCCGAAGCAAAGGCCTCAAGAAAAGCCGCGCGAAGTGCAAAAAGGACTGCACGGAATGCAAAAAAGACTGCGGGAAAAAAGAGGAGACACCAATGAATTATTGTCCGAAGTGCGATATTGTTATCAGAGGAAATAAATCATGTTGTCCCCTGTGTCAGGGAAAGACAGCAGATGTGCCTGCGGGAAAATCTGTCGGTGATATGAGCGATAAAGATGCGTTTCCTGTTATTGAACGCCGCATAAGCACCGTAACATTTATCAAGCTCGCAACATTCTTATTCCTGACCCTGGAGATAGCGTTCGGTGCGGTACACTGGCTACTTGGAGGTGATGCGCACTGGGTAAGCCTCGTGATGCTCGGGATTTTTGTAGGCTGGCTTGATATTTTCGTGCTGATGTATCTTCGGAGCAATATTATGAAGCTGCTTACGGTTGAATCCTATGTTGCGATCGCCGTTAATATTTACGTGGATTATATGACGAATATGCATGGCTGGTCATTTGCATGGGTCACTCCGTTCATGCTGCTGGGAATCGGGATCATGACGCTTGTGATAGCCTATGTGACAAGGCTCCGTCCAAGTGAATATGTGACATATATTGTTTTTGACACGGTAATGGCACTGCTTCAGTTCATACCGATACATTACGGACTGAATCCGGTGATACTGCCCGCGATAATAATAGCTGCCATATATCTGGTATTGATGGCCGGAGTTATCGTATTCCAGTATAATGATCTGAAGGCTGCTTTAGGCAGGAGATTTAATTTCTGAGACAGGTGTGTACATGAAAATAGTCCCGGTAAACAAAAGCAAAAAGATCGTCTCGATGATGGGAGACGGGCTGGAAAACAAGATAGGCCGGACCGTACAGAACAGGACCACTGTGTCGGATCTGGATGTCTTCGGACAGATGGATCCTCCGGAGGAGATGCGCTGGTACAGGGTACCCTTGGATAACGGGATATCAGGAGACGGAAGCGGTTATCATACATATATCAGCAAGGGGAAGACGGAAGATCTATGCATTATCCTGTCCGGAGGAGGCGTCGCCTGGAATGAATATACTGCGGCGCGGCCTGTTACCGGAGGAAAAGTGGCGGCGGGACTTCCTAACTTCTATTGGAATAAT
>JAEEGL013937644.1_pt1 | contig 22976 bp, 17 predicted proteins | sample 9134231 | NCBI WGS metagenome assembly JAEEGL01 (sample SAMN16246548, study PRJNA631951) | gut metagenome | biome: gut microbiome; feature: rumen; material: fiber-attached | host: Bos | place: Iran: Karaj | collected 2018-10
ACCACCGCGAGCCTTGAGCATTTTCACATAGCGATTAATTTCTTCGGAAATTGCCAAATTGCCATTGTATCCCGAAAAATCAAGCACGACAAGTCCTGCCGCCGGATCGCGAAGCAAGTGTTCGAACAAATTCCGGACCTTCATGAGGCCTATGGACGACGGTTCAAAGAAAAGGAACTTCTTTTCCACTTCGGAAACTTCCATGTTGAGCGGCACACGGATAATCTGCGCCGAATGCGACGACCGCGGGTTACGCGCCGCATGGAAACCGATACTCCCGCCCTTCGGCAAAAAGTCATCTATTATCTTGAGGGACGCATCGACATACCCGCCAAACGAAGTAGAAAGAGTGAACGCGAATTCATCGTCATCACCGTACAAAGGCATTTTAAAGCCAAACCGGTATCCATAAAGAGAAACTTCCAAAAGCAGTCGGTGTTCCTTCCAATTTTCAACATCGTAGCTAGCGTTCAAGAAACTTCCCAAGCGAAGAGTCGCGCCAGCATTGTGGATGCGCTCCATAGAAGCGGGTCCCAAATAAAGCAAGTTCTCGCAGGAATAGCCAAGAGAAAGGAACCGGAACGGGCGAATCAAAATGCCAGGAGAATACGTCCACTCGGTGCCCTTGAAATCAGCACTGCGAAACGCCGTAAAACGTCCGCCCCAAAAAGCGCTTCGGTCAAAGAGCGGGAAACTATGCGTCAAGTTCCAGCGCGATTCGTCCATACCCTTATCGTTAAAACGATACTCGAAACCCGCGCCAAGGTGGTCCAAATTACCGCCGACCCGAAGTTCCGTAATACCGTCATCGAACTGGTACGAGACAAGCGCTCCCTTGGAATCAAGCGACGAAAGCCCGGCCGGATTCCCAAAAACACCATGCCCACCGTCAAGCGAGACAAAACCAGATTCGCCCGGAAGATAGGCATAAGACAGCGCAGAAAGCGCAAAACATGTAGCAATTATTTTTCTCATCAATGATATAATAGAAAAATTGCTATCTTGGCTTGTGAGTGTAGGAAATAATTTTAACAGAGTGGTGGTTATATGGCTGCATCTTCTAAAAAAGAAGAAACTGACATTTTCGACTTGTTGAAGGAGCTGGTAAAAAATTGGAAGATAATGATTCCATGCGTTTTTATCGCCGGAATCGTAGGCGTTTTCGTCGCCATGTGGATTCGCCCCGTCTATAAAGTAGACGCTCTTCTCCAAATTGAATCAAAAAACAACAAAAACATGGGTTTGATGGGAGGACTTCCAAGCCTCTTTGCAAGTGCCAGCCCTGCAGAAACTGAAATAGAACTCATTTACAGCCGCCAAATCATTGGTGAAGCTGTCGAAAAAATGCACTTGCAGTATGAAGCAAAGCCAATAAACAAAATTGATAGATTGCTACACAAAGAAGGACGCATGGAACTAGGTCAGTTTGAAGTTCCATGGAACCGCATTCCTAAAGATGAAAAAAAAGGGCCTTGGATAGCCAAAGTTATAGACAGCACCTCATATGAACTGTACGATCACAAGAACAACAAAATCTTAACGGGAACCGTTGGGCAAACATATAGAGTTCCTTACATTGGTGATACTCTCATTTTTAACGTTTTCAACATGGACGCAACAGCCGGGCAAAGGTTCAAGCTCTCCAAGTTAGAACGTCTTGATGCTATTGCAAAATTCAAAGGTGTATTTGACGTCAAAGAAAAAAGCAGAAAAACAGGTATTCTGGAATTTAGCTACCAAGATATTTATCCCGATCGTGCCACAAAAATCTTGAACGAAATCGCAACATCTTATTTAAGGCAAAATGTAGAGCAACGAAACGCAGAAGCACAAAAGACTTTGGAATTCTTGGAGAAGCAGCTTCCCGATGTCAAAGCACAAATGGATAGTTCGCTCCTTAAATTTAATACTTATCGCAACAAGGTTGGATCTATCGACATTGGAGCAGAAACCCAGCTCATTTTGGAAAAGCGCAACAAGTTGCAGCAAAGTCTGTTAGACCTACAGCAAAAAAAGCAGAGTGCCGTTCGCCTTTTCCAACCGGAACACCCAACCATCAAGACATTAGAAGATCAAGAAAACAATTTAAAGCGTGAACTGGCGAGCAACTACGCAGCTACCAAAAGGTTGCCCAACACCCAGCAAGAAGTCCTAAAATTGACAAATGAAGTGGACTTGAGCAAGCACATGTACACAACGATGCTAAACAATATTCAGCAACTTAAACTTGTGTCTGCCGGTGAAGTCGGTTCAGTTCGCATCATCGATTTCGCCGAAGAAGTTTCTAGTCCCATAAAGCCTAAAAAATCCATGATTGTATGTGCAGCATTATTCATCGGATTATTCATCGGTACACTTATCATCTCAATCAAAAGCAGATTCAACAACGGTGTCCGCGACGCTAATTTTATCGAGCGAGAAACAGGATACAGCGTTTATGCCAAAGTTCCGAAAGGAAACCCCAATGGAACCAAAGGAACACGTCCACTCGCCGTGGTTGAACCCGATGACGTCGCAATCGAATCACTTCGTGCGCTACGCAGTTCTCTTGAATTTAGCATGGAAGAAAACGACAATTCCATTATCGGAGTCAGCGGTCTTATTCCTGGCGTAGGCAAAAGCTTTATCTCCGTCAATCTTGCAGCGTTATTCGCAGGATTAGGCAAGAAAGTCCTTCTCATCGATGCAGACCTTCGCAAAGGTCGTTTGCACAAAGAATTCGGGATCAAACGTGGCAAAGGTCTTTCTCAAATTCTCTTGCACACGGCAACACCCGAAGAAGTCATAAGCAAAACAGAAGTTGAAAACCTTGATATCATGCAATGCGGCAACGTTCCGAGCAACCCATCCGAATTGCTCGGATCCAAGCATTACTCGACCATGATAGTCGAACTAAAAAAACAGTACGACATAATCATTATCGACACCCCTCCCATTATGCTTGTTACGGATGCAGCTCTCGCCTGCCGCATCGTATCTCAAATTGTCATGGTTATCGAGTACAACCGCCATAGCATCGATGCCATCAAGGATGGCATGAAACAATTGCTAAAGGGCAACAGCGATGTTCACGCAAGCATTGTCATCAATAAATACGAGCACGGACATAGCGACGGATACGGCTACAAATACGGAAAGTATTAATAGATCTAACGATCTATTATTTTACAGGTTCGAATTTACGAGCAATTTTCCTTATAAGCGGGCCGTTTAGCCAACGCAATGTTTTTTCATTGTGTATTGTTAAAGTCGGCGTGACAACTTGATAAGGGTAAGAAGTTTCTCGATTGGTTACCAGCAATACCTTATTCTCGTATTTAGATAATCGGTCGAGCACTTCTGCAGTCGGATCCGCTTTTACATAAACGCATTTGGCGTTTTTCAAGTTGAATTTTTTCATGCCACGGTTCCAACTTTCTAAAGCAATTTTTCGAGAATCTAAATATCGAAAATGCACTTCGATATCAAAATTTTCAACAGAAGCCATCGAGAAGAAATCATCCAATTCATTTTGATGCTTTGATTGAGACGACTTAATAAATTTCAAATTAAAGTCTTTTACACAAGAAAGATTGTCAACGACATTGAAAAAATCATCCTCATAAAGGCTAACATCTGTGAACGGAGAGTGAGAAGATGTATTGCACGAATTGTAGTAATAACGTCCTAAAGGAATGTTCGAAATGATTGAATAAGGATGAGTGAAATAGAAGAATTTTTTATAAACCGAGAAAACGCTTCTACCAAAAGATTTCAACTTGTTTTTTAAATCTCTTTTAATCTGGATGGGTTCTTTCTTTAACCACGACCCTGCGAAATGGTGAATGGAGTACGTATTTTCAGAAAGCTCAAGCTTATGCGTATCCCAAGTCTTGGGGCTAAACCAATCGACAGGAAATACATTGACAACATCCTTGTCGTAGTCAAATTCAGATTGATTTTTTATAAATCGCAATTCATAATTGGACTCTATGCATTTTCTAAAAATAGCAGGCATTGGCGTCATTTGCACTGCGCCGTCAGCAGTTATAAACTCTCTGTCTTTGTAGCGATTGTACAAATCGTCTATCAGGCCCCAATGTTTTTCGCACCCCAGAGTTGCAGCCTCAATCCCCTTCGGCGTATTTTCCATGCCAATGAAATAGGGCAAATGAAGTAAATCATCGAACGATTTTAAAACTTCAACATCACTATCTAGATATATGCCACCATAATTGGACAACGCATAAAGGCGTATGTAGTCAGCAGCAAAGGCATATTTTCTTTTTTCGAACGCTTGGTCAACCCATTTGGCAGAACCTTTAGGAAACCGCTTGAAATCCCATTTCCAAATTTCATAATCAGGTAATTTTTCCTTCCATGAATTCATGCATTTCTGAATGGATTCTGGATAGGGTTCGTCGCTAAGCCAACAGAAATGGATTATCTTGGGGATCATAGGATTCTCCTAGTCTAAAAAAACTTTTCCTTTATCTTATTCAACAAATAGATGCGGTCAAATTTCGATAAAACAATGTACATACCCGTAATCACGCACACAATTGTCACTAATGAAAACGCCAAAATCAGTTGGCCCCATGAGTTCGGTTCAAAAAAGTACTTTATTCCAAAACAGATTAATAAACATATGATAAAATAAGCTAAAGCCTTAAAGAGGTTTTTATAGAAAGTAGTCTTCGGTAAAAGCAGACAGTGAGCTCCATACATAGGTAAAAACACAAAGCCTCTGATTATGCCACAAAAAGACCGTGTTCCAGCCAAAACAAACAATCTCATTTCAGAAGATTCTACAATATACATCGAAACGAAGACAATCAAGAATACGGCAACATTGTTACCCAACATGAACAACGTAGAATACTTCAATTTATTTGTTATAGTGAATATATTCCAAAACGATTCAAGAGGCAAAGTGTACGGCAAGGCAAAGGTACCTAAAACGGTAAGGAATATCAAATCACTAGAATTTTCTGTTGGAAGCCACAATCTATAGAACGAATCTCCATAAACATAAAGACACGTTAATGGGATTGCGGTAAAAAAAGACAGAATTCGAATAGACTTGTGACACTCATTGAGTAATTCGTCATGTTTTTTTTCGGCAAAGTATCGCGTCATTGTAGGAGCAAACACCGCAGATATCGATTGGAACAGTCCTAAAATAAGAACAGGAACATTTTTTGTAATTGCAAAATATCCCATTTCAATCATACCAATATACAGGTTTGCCAATAGCAAATCAAAGCCCTGACCAAGAATTTCCCCTAGTCTAGAAATCAAGCTCCACACGCCCGATTTCAGAAGCTCTACAATTTTGCCAAAATCAAAGTTCTCTTTTTTTACACCTAGTTCTGGCGTTAAAACGCTTGTGAATCTATAGTTTGCAAATGCGGTGTATATGGTAAGAAACATTCCCGCCAAACCCAAGTACCAAACGTGGGGCTTAAAGAAACTGAACAACAATATCAGAGACAATGCCTTTATCACATTTCCGATAATAGTACGGACATTACTTAAATCAAGTCGATTCTTTATAAAAGTTGCGATAGTCCATGTTCCGGCGAGTAAACCTATGATATTGTTTATCGCCATGAGTGCAAACAATAACTTGACATCAAACACCAGTTTTTCAGGAATATTGATTAGATACTCCAGCCATATAATACACAAAGAAACAACAAATGTTATAACAAACGCAAGAACTATGTTCGACAAGAAAACGGAAGCGTAATATTTATTAGCCTCGTCAATATTGCCTTCACAATATTTGATGGTAATAAACCGTCCGACCATCGAGTTCAATGCTATTGTTATCAGACTTGTATAGGTAAGGATATTCGCAGATAACCCGATAAACCCGTAGGCTTCCGGCCCAATTGTTCGAACGATATACGGAGTCAATCCAAACCGGATACCCAAACCAACGGCAAAAGTTATTAACGATGCCATCATATTGATAGCGAATTGCCTGTTTTTTGATGAGTCAGTAGGCACTTTTTATTACTCTTAAGCTCTGTTATAGAATACGACTTTTAACATTTCGTTGTAGCAAACTACGCTATTTCCATGACATAGAAAGCTTCAATTTTCGACTATCAAAGATAGCAAAAGACGAATTTCACGGCAAAGCAAATCTGAGCTTTATTGCAATAAAGCACATAGACTTCTTTCCTGATTACATATAGCGAGATAAAGCAAACTAGGCAGTCCGCCCAAAGCAAAAACAGAACGAAGTTGCGACATCCAGCAGTGAGGCGTGAACCGTCGCGAAATTCAATGCGCAAAAGACTAACATTCTACACTCACGAAACAAAAAACAAGACGTTAATAACTATATTTTAGTTGAGGTTTTTATGTCTGTTCGAACACACGCATTTCTTATTCTTGCACATTGTAATCCAGAATTTTTAGCAAGACTGATAAACAGTTTAGTTTCTCCAAATCACTATTTTTTCGTACATATCGATAAAAAATCCAAAGACGATTTCACTTGCCTGACAAAGATTCCTAATTGCGTTCTAATAAAGAAACGCGTCAGTTGCAACTGGGGCGGATTCAGCCTTGTAAAAGCAACTTTAAATCTTTTAAAAGAAGCTAAAGCAACAAGTAATTTTTCCTATTATCATCTACTCTCCGGCACCGACTATTTTTGCTCCACCAATGAAGCTTTCGATCAATTTTTCGAAAACAATACAAAAAGCTACCTAGAAATTCAGGACGGCAGCCGTTTCGAATGGCGTCTTAAGCTATTTACATTTAATGACTTTATCAATCGAAGAGGTCGCTGGAAAAATATTCTTTGGCATACAGACGACATTCAAAAAAGACTTCTGCCCTATATAACCATCAGAAAACCTCTAAAAGAAAAATTCTATTACGGTTCACAATGGTTTTCGCTCAGTAACGAAATTGTTGAATACATACTGAACTTTTGCAAACAAAATAAGTGGTTTGTTCGTCGTTTTTACTTAACCTTCGTACCTGACGAATCGTTTTTCCACATGATTATCATGAACGGACCTTTAGCAAACCAAATAGTTCCTCAAAATCTCCGTTTCATTGACTGGAATAGAAAAGTTCCTAAAGAACCGCTTCCCCGCACACTCGATATCAACGACTACGATGACATCATCAAAAGCGGATGTTTTTTCTGTCGCAAAATATCCACAACGAAATCGGCATCACTAATAGACAAGTTTGATGAATTGAGGAACAAATAATCAATATGGACAAGTCTCTCATTTCCATCATTGTTCCCATTTACAAAGTCGAGTCTTATTTGCCTCGATGCATCGACAGCATTATCAACCAAACATATCAAAACATCGAGATTATTCTAGTCGATGATGGATCGCCGGACAATTGTCCCCAGATTTGCGACGAGTACCAACAAAAAGATTCTAGAATCAAGGTCATTCACAAGCCAAATGGCGGCTTGTCCGATGCGAGAAACGCAGGATTAGACATCGCCCAAGGTGAATTCATCATTTTCGTGGATTCAGACGATTTCATCCATCCTGAAATGACCGCCATTTTATTTGAGTTGTTACAAAAAAATGGATCCGATATTTCCATTTGCAATTTCGTCCCCTTTACACAAAATATAACGACATCAAACAAGACTCCCATTATCGAAACAATTTCCGGGAAAGAAGCCGCTCTGCGACTTTATAAAAAAGAATATACAACGCAAACCGTTGTAGCTTGGGATAAACTTTACAAAAAGAGTGTATTCAAAGACCTTCGTTTTAAAGTAGGTAAATTTAACGAGGACGAGTTCTTTTCATACAAAGCCCTACTTAGCGCATCAAAAGTAACCTTTACATCACAAGAATTATATTATTATTTTATTCGAGATACAGGTATTTCTAAAGCCATAACAAATCCCAAATCTCTAGACGGACTTGATGCAAAAATAGAGGCTATTGATTTTTACAGAAAAAATAATCATTTAGAGATCTTAAAAGCCGCCGTTCTTAGTTTTTTATATTTTACAGCCAAAAGATACTGTTTTGTACACCATCAAAATGGGAATAATAAAAAATTACTCGCAGAATTAAAAAAAAGACATTTCAAAGTTTACAAAGAGAATTCATCGATTTTGCCTTTATCCAAAAAATGGCGTGCAGCTTCTTTTCAGTTTTTTCCGCTTTCATTTTGGTTCTTTTTAAAATACGACAGATTTAAACAAAAAATGCAAAAATAAAGAGATAGCATGTTTGTATTTTCAATATTAGCTTACATTCTTTTTTTCAGCTTACTCTTTTTGCTTATAAAAGGAAACCGGGAGCAGCAATTACTTTCGCTCCTCCTTGTAAACATTCTATTCTATATTAATGTTGCATTAATCGCGTCGCCAGAACTTACCCCTTTCCAATTGCTCCCTTATGTATTCTTTGCAAAAGAAATCCTTTTCAATTTTAATGATTTCAAAAAAGCCTGCGCTTCGTTTCCAGTCAAATCGGGTATAGCCATTATTTTTATCGCCTATATTCTGACAACCTATGCAAATGGGGGGAACGCCCACAACTTCTACGAATCGTTCCGTTACTGTTTTGATAAATATCTACCCATGGTTGCCGCGTTTATCTGCGCCAAAGATGTCAACGAAAAAATTTTAACCAAGCATCTTTTCACATTTTTCTTCATTTTCTCCTGTTGCGGTCTTTTTGAATTTTTATTAAACCACAACTACATCAGAGAAACCATTGCAACAGCATTTCCATCAACAAGAGCAACAGACATGTTCGGCCCTGCGGGAATTACAAAAGGCGTCAACTCTTCCAGCTGGAGGCCTCGAATTTCCCTCACGACAAAACACCCAACCACATTGGGCACATTACTCTGCACAATGTTCTTTTTCACATTCGCATACCTGAAAGCGATACCTCAAAAAAACAACCCTAAAAAAGTAAAGCTAGTTCTTATCGCATTAGTGGCAACAACAATATTATCAGGTTCAAGGACCGCATTAGGGTGTATTTTTTTGGGAGTTTTACTCTACTACACCTTACAACTTTCTATCAAGAAAAAAATATTCGCATTTACCATTTACGGTCTTCTCGCATTACAGATGTCTTCAATCGCTTTAAATTCTTTTGGCGAAAAAGAAAGCGGAAGTTCACTATCTCTTAGGCAGCAACAATTGCTGTTTACGCTCATCGAATTCTCTCAAAAGCCGATATTTGGACATGGGCTCTATTTTACCAACCACACTATTTTAGCAAACGATGATGACGGGAAACGGTTGTATTATTCAAAAGAAGAAACCGAAGGGCTCGAATCAATCGTATTCTACACCCTCCTTGATATCGGATTATTCGGAGCATTCGCTCTACTTATTTTCTACGGGCAAACGTTCTTCTACTTCTACAGACACCGCGATAAAAATGCGCACATATCCACTCAGGGAATGTTGGAAACATCCATGCTCGTAGTCTTCCTTTTCCTCTCGGGAGAACTAGGAAGAAATACAGAAATGTGCATTCTCTTTATCGGAACATCTCTAGGCTTATTACAACAAACTATAGAAAATGATCCGAAATCTTTCGAGATATCTTCAAGCGACGAAAGCGAATAAAAGAATCCCACCGGGGCGAATAAGACTGGCTGGATCCGCCATGGAATGTTGAAAAATAAAACTTATCAATTTTCTGACTAGAATCATTCCTAAAAAGCATTGTATCGACTTCAACTACCGGTTTTCCATCAAACCAAGTCTGTATTACGCCATTCTTAGAAAAATTCTTCTGGTTGTCGGCATCATTTAACACAACATGCATTATAATTTTGTGCCATTGCCCTTCGGTAATTTTTTTCTGCACCATGGAGCCTTTCAAATCCCATTGTATATTATCGGCATATTTATCTTTTTGATCTGCAGAATAAACATATTGCGTTAAATAGCCGTCTTTTTTCCACATGATTCGATTGCTCCAGCCATCCGGTTCTTTAGGCTTATCACCACCGGTGTAGCATTTGCCCCCGCAAAAACCAGGTAACTTTCCTCCATTTCTAAAATCAAAATTTTTCTCAAAATAGACTTCATACGAGCACCATAGATCATCTGCATTTTCAAGATCTAATGGAATCGAAAACTGTAATGCACAGCCATTCTTTCTCGATGTACCGACACACCCTTTTGGATATTTCAAACGAAGTGCAACTCCACTAGAATCATCAACCCATTCCGCCATCGACGATTCTTTAACAAGTGTTGCTACATTTTCCAGAGCTTCAGTAGGAATAGATAAACTAGACAAAATAAATTGTAATACTAAAAAGAGCATAGCAGTTTTCTCCATTTTGGGATAATCATTTCTACTTTAAATCGACTCGACGAATCCAGACAATTCAAAGCCATTTTTCTTCTCATTTCAACATCATCCATTAAATGTAGTACTTTTTGGGCATACATTTCCAAGCTCCCATAAGGAATCAAACAACCATTTTCACCATCGGATATAATATCCTTCACTGAAGCATAACTATCAAACGCCAAAGGAACAACACCATACTGCTGGGATTCAGTCAAAGTCAATCCCCAGCCTTCAAACGACGACGTCATCATGGACATAGAAGCCATTTCATAAAAAGGTCGTGGATTCTGTTTTCCCATAAATTGGACATTCTTCAAATTCATTTTTGCAGCAAGCTTTTTATAGTCCTGTAAATTTTCGCCTTCGCCGATAACCCTCAATGTCCAAGTTTCTGCAATCTTGCTTTTCTCCACTTCTCGCCATATTTTCAAAGCTAGAGAAATTCTTTTTTGAGGTTCCTTCATTCTCGAAACAATCAAGACCTCATTTTTCTTTCGACTGATTAAATCTACGTCCTTTATTTCCTCAAACGAAAGTGGATTTGGAATAGCAACTATTTTCTCTGACGGAATTTTGAGAAGCCTCTGAAAGCACGGCGAAAAAGATTCCGATAATAATAAAACTTTAGACACTCTCGGAATTATCTTATCCCAACGATCATGAAAACGTTTCAATTCTTTCCAATAAAAAATAGGGAAAAAAGCCATCCTGACAAAGCGCTTTATTTCATCCCCCACAGAACCAAACGTTTTTGTCGAAGCGATACGCCAAGACTTGACGAATGTAGGCGGCGCAGTATGCCAAGCCACAATGTACGGAATATTCTTCGCCTTGCAACTCAGATAGCGACTCACTACACCGTTATAAGCGAGTTGTTGCACAACAATATCAATGGACTTGTCTATAAAAAAACGTTCTACATCAACAGCTTTACCTTCGAACAAAGTTTCAGTTCCTGTATCCTGCAAATAGAACGACTGAATTCCATATTGCAAAAGGCCATGCATAACAGAAACCGTTACGCGTTCTACACCACCGGCCATCGCATCTAAAGGATTATTAAAAACAAATAGGACATTCATTTTAAAGTTCCCTAATTGCATTGAAATTTCTCAAGCAATTCTGCGTATCATTATACAAGAAGAATGACTTCATTCGTTCAATATACTGTTCCGACATTTTGCAATCTTGGCTCAACATTTGCTCAACAAGCACAACGACATCATCCAAAGATTTTGCAACCGGGCCAAAAGCGTCACTATCAGGGTCAAAATACCCCTTTCCCTGATGCCCATTTTGATACGCAGCACGGTCAAATTGGTATAACAAAATCGGCTTTTTCATATATGCAAAATCAAACTGAACACTTGAATAATCCGTGATCATCATGTCGCATTCAATCATCAACTTTTGGACATCATAATTTTCAAAAGAAGCGGCAATCACATTCTTTTCAGGAATTGTGAACAAATGCAAAAACTTTTGCATTTCGAAATGAGGATAAAAAATCAGTTCATAACCATACTGGTCCAACAAGTGCAGCAAACGTTCACTATTCAATAGCGAATTAAAAGCCCTAAAATAATCCGTTTTTTCAAAAGTCTCTGCTGTACACTTCGACAAATAATGTCTCCAGGTCGGCATCAGCAATATTTTTTTTGATTTGGAAGAACTTAACGAAAGAGCATCATATCTAGCAAAGCCCAAGGATTTCACATTTTGCGCGGGATGTCCAAATCGTTCTATCACAAACTGTTCTTCTCTTTTCGAGACCGTGACAAAAAGATCAAACCTCACTTTATCTCTATGCAGCCAAGGTCCATCTGCTTGTGTCACACCATGCTGAAGGAACACGTATTTCCCTTTCACAAATAATTTTTTCAAGAAAGAAACATGATCCATTCGCAAAAAGAGATTCCTTTCGGGAGCCCCACCAAATATATGCGCACTCACTTTTTTCGTTGCGGCCAGATAGCATAAATAATGTTGCCATGATCCATGATAAACAACCGGGCCAACATTCTGAACATTTTTCAAATCCGGCGAATCTTTTGTAATAATATAGACCGCATTTACATCAGAATGGTTTTTACAAACATAACGGAATAGATGCATTGCATTATCTCTCGCATCGTTTCCACGTTCTGCAAAAAGCCATAAATTTTTATACTTCTTATTTGCACCAATAAAAACAAGAAGTATTCTAGCAATACAACATTTAACGAAAATTCCGAACCACTTAATATATTTTTTTAAGCCGTTCTTTTTTATAAAAAATAACAGTTCTTTTTTTTTCATATCAAAAGCATTGCTAAAACTTGTACAAAGTTTCCCAAGACTTTTTAAACGTTTTCCAAGATCGTGATTTTATATAATCAAAGGCTCTCTGACCTTTTAAAGAAAGAGTTCCATCAAGAGAATCCTCTTTCACCCGATTAAACGTGGTCACAAGGGCATTTTCGTGTGATTCCACAGAATTATAGTCATACGAATACACAATATCACCAAAATTTGTCACGTCACGGACACAGCCAATTTCAGGGCATACCATCGTTTTGCCATATGAGAAAGCCATCCACAACGTACCAGAATTCAAAGTACAACGTTTGTCATAGGGAGCAACCATTAAAAGTGATTGTGTCAAATACGCTTCCATTTGTTCAACGGGAATAAAGCTAAAATCTAAAATGACATTTTTATTTTCCTGCGAAGCCAACACAATTTTATTTCTGTACAAACTATCTTTACAAGATCCACACACAAGCAATACAAAATCGCTTTGTTCCATATTCGATTTGCAAAACGCACGTACCAAAACATCAATGTTTTTATATGGATCAATTTTTCCACAAAAAAGCAAAATTTTTTTTGATTCTGCTATCCCATATTTTTCCCGAATATTCAAATCTGATTTCGGATAATTTTGGATATAATCTCCATGAGGAATACATACAACTTTATTCCTGTATTTTTCTAAAGCAGGGATTTCATCAAACGTTGCATCACATAAAATATGAATACGGGAACTCCATTTCAGCAAAGCCGTCATCATTATTCTAGAAAAAGACTTTCCCAATTCCTGCCCATGAACCTCCTTATTATGGATAGTCCATATAATGGGTTTTCTGCGCAATACAAAGTACAATAACGTAGCAAAGCGAAAAATAAAGTTCATCCAAACTTTAATCAAATTATTCCCACGAATATTTTCCAACCAATTTAGATGAACTACATCATAAAAGAAAAGGCTACGCCAATTTCGACTTAAGGCCTCATTAACTCCAACAACATTATATTCATCAGAAATAACGCCAGTCAAATTACCCAAATAACTATTTAATGGAGTCTCTCTTTGCGGAAAAACTAAAATTTTCTTTTTTTTCATAAAATACATTTCTCCGCATTTCAATTATTCATTCAACCGGCCATTATCAATTACACCATTATCGAATAATGGAGCGGACTTCATTAATTAACTGGTTTGATGCAAAATTTCCGATTTCTTTTAAAGGAGGCAAATCCTTTTGCAGCAAAAATTTTTCTAGCGTTTTTTTATCTGTAGCCTTGTATATCAAGCCCATTTTGTCAAACATTTCAGCAGTCGCTGTCTGGTGTTCGTTTCGATGTTCTCCCAATTTTGCAATTCTAGGGAAAACAACAATAGGTTTATGAAGCTGTAAAGCCGAAATGATTGTTCCAATTCCAGCATGAGCTACAATAATGCGCGCTTTTCTACACAATTCTTTATAACCATCTGGAGATAACAACCCAACGGTCTTTATATTCTTAGGTTCATAAGCTCCACCCAAAATTTGCGCAACGAATTCTTCATCTGATTCTGCAGCAATTTCATCAACAATTTTGATAAAGCGGTCAAACGGAGATTGTGTCCCTATCGTGCAAAAAATCATATTAGCAACCTAAGGTATTCCCTGCATATTTAACTCGTTCATTACTAAGATGTTCCCACTGAGTGTACACATAATCAATAGGCATCTTAGCAGCTAATTTTCCGCAAAAACTTAATTTGTAAGCATTCGCCAACGAGTCTATCCAAATTGTTTTTCGCAAGAATAAGAACTTCGCAACAACTAAGACCAAAAAACCCGGAGCGGCACCCGTTGACAAAACTGTATTGGGGCGTTCTTTAATCAGAACATAAAAGATATTGAAGAACGACGGAATCATTCGCCAGGCATTCCAGCGGGAAAAATCCATTATATTATACACATGTTTGCCGGGCGCCATTGTAGAGCTTTTCTTATTTGTGCATATATACGAAATATCGTAATCTTGTTCCAAAGGCTGCACAATTCTCAAAAGTTGCACCCAATGACCACCAAAGGATGACACAGCAAGAATCTTGTTCTTTTTATTTGTTTTTTTATTCGACATACAATTTTTCCTTATTCAGCCTTACCTTTACCAATGCTAGTCACTTCGAACCCTATCTTTCTCAGTGAGTCAGCATTCAAAATATTGCGACCATCAAATACAAATGCAGGCTTCGCCATCGAGCTGTAGATACGCTTCCAGTCGAGTTCAGCAAAGCACTCCCATTCTGTACAAACCACAACGGCATGGGCACCTTCGGCGGCCTTGTACGGGTCTTCTTCGAACATCACTTGTTCAATCACGTCCTTGAGGTCGCGTTTTGCATCAGGGATTGCCTTCGGGTCCGTTACGACAGGCAATGCATGTTCGGCAAGCAGATCACGCACGACGAGGTTTGCAGGGCTTTCGCGGGTGTCACCCGTGTTTGCCTTGAACGCAAAACCGAACACGGCAATTTTCTTGCCGGCAATGGTATTAAACATCGTCTCAAGCATGCGATCCACCACACGGTGGGTTTGCCACTCATTTATTTTTACGACGCTTTCCCAGTAAGCAGCCACTTCCGGCAGTCCATAGTAACCGCACAGATAGACGAGATTCAAGATATCCTTCTTGAAGCAGCTACCACCAAAACCGATGGACGCCTTGAGGAACTTGGAACCGATGCGGCGGTCCTTGCCCATCACGTAAGCGACTTCGTCAACGTCGGCGCCGGTGCGTTCGCAGAGGGCGCTAATCGAGTTGATGGAACTGATGCGTTGAGCGAGGAAGGCATTCGCCGTAAGCTTCGTCAGTTCGGAACTCCAAAGATTCGTTGTCAAAATGCGGTCACGCGGGACCCAATGGGCATAAACGTCCACCAGTTTCTGGCAGGCTGCAAGGCCCGATTCCGTCTGGTGCGAACCAATCAGCACGCGGTCCGGTTCAAACAAATCATTGATGGCTGTTCCTTCTGCAAGGAATTCCGGGTTCGAAAGCACTTCAAAGTGGAGCCCCTTGTCGTTCGAATTCAGGATGCGTTCCATGGCAGCGGCCGTGCGCACCGGGAGCGTTGACTTTTCGACGATAATCTTTCCTTCGTCTGCAATTTCCAAAATGTTTCGGGCAGTCTTCTCCCAATACTGGAGGTCGGACGCCTTGCCCGCGCCATGTCCAAACGTCTTTGTCGGAGTGTTCACGGACACGAAAATAATATCGGCTTCCTTGATAGCAGCGGGAATATCTGTGCTAAAGAACAGGTTACGGCCACGAGCGCGCTTTACAACATCATCTAGACCAGGTTCAAAAATCGGAAGATTTTCGCTATTCCAAGCATCAATGCGCGACTGATTTATATCAACAACGGTAACCTTAACATCGGGGCACTTATCGGCGATAACGGTCATGGTTGGCCCACCGACGTAGCCGGCTCCAATGCAAACGATTTTAGTTTCGAAACTCATGATACTACAAGATAGTAATTACAACGCAGCATGATGAGCCTCACATCTAAAACATAGGCTATTTATAAGGTTCCAGCGCTATTTGGCTTATTTAAAGAGTGCCGTAACTTCACTGACACTTTCAGGCAGAATCACCCGCGTAGGGTTTGTTTCGCCATCACCCCAACCTACAAAAACACTTCCTGCAAGAGGCTCCGCGCTGAGCAACACAGGGAATCCCGTAAAGAAATTCACAGTCATTTTTTTCTCATCTACAGGGAGATTATGCACTAGAATCCGGCCAAAACCATTTACAGATAAGGTTACAGTAGCCTTTTTACCCAATGCGAAAAATTCCTGCAATTCATCATAAACGACTTTAGGGCGATTCATCGCAAAATTCTTGATGGCGTTGAGCTGTTTTGTCATTTTCGAAGCGTTCAGTCCCCAGCGTTTTTGGTCGCGAGGAATCTCTGACTGGATTTCAGTCATCATATTCTCGATGCGCGCAAGCACCCGCGAGCTTTCAAAATTCATCTGCAAGAGCACAGCCATTCGGTTGATAAACGCCGCCTTGAAGCCCTCGTTTTCGAGCAATCTTCGGAGCAGCAATGTAAATTCAGGCCCATTCGGCCAAGAATCCCCATCTTCTGCCGTAGCAAATTCAAATATGTTATTCGTATATTTGCTGTAATCATTCCCGAAACCAAAATCAAGATCATACAGGAACCATTTCCACGGCGCTTTGGGACTTGTGCTGCGCCACTTCTTAAGATTATTCGCAGGCCAGTCGCGGTTATTTGCAAAAAGCTCCGTATGCATGTAATTGATGAAGTTGTCGACATCTATTTGCGATGCGATGTAAGCATAGTTTTCTTCGTCATCCAGATTATTTGACTCCAGCCACTCCATCAATGCGACGTAATCGACAGCCGAGCCCGCCGACACCTCATTATTGGCCTTGAGCAAATCTATTTTATCTGGATCAAGCCCATAATGTGTTTCAAAATAGTCTGCCGTTGAGCGCTCACGAATGCTGTGGATACCGAAATATTCGCCGTTATAATACACGACTGCGAATCGCCCGCGCTGGTAATCGACGCCAAGCCCTTCACTCACGGAACTCGCCAAGCGGTCGCGAATGTAATCGTTTCCGCAGTTGCTCCCGTTATTGCGTAACAAGAACACCTTGAACTTATTCAGCTCCGGGAATTCAGGGAACAGCGGATACTTCAGGTGTGAATCGCCATACTTTTCACGGAACGTGATCGCCACCGACTTTTTGTCTTTTTGCCTACTGTAATTGCCAAAAATCTTGAGCCCTGCATTCTTCGCAAACGCAGGCGTACTCGTCCCCGGCTCCATCAACTCCACCGTCACGGGAATTTCCTTGTCGAGCCAGTAATTGGCCCCGTAATGAGGTTCCTTGCTCTGCGCATACGGACCTTCCACATAAATTCCAGTATCCGGATCAAAAAGCGAATTCGGGTCAGCAGAAAGGAATACCGCAGGCACTGCAGGCACACTCTCGAAAACGTAAGTACGCGTCACCACGTCGCTCGGGAGGCTTTGCGGAGCAATTTTTGCACAGCGTATTACCGTCGTCTTGTCGATTAAAATATTCTTCTGAAATGGCGTCTGTTCCGAGGGCAATTTTCCGCCTATTTCGCACACCCCATTATTTGTACTTTCAAGATTTAGAACAAAAGGTTCTGTATAAAACCCCGAAGGCGGGAATGGCAAGGTGTCGATATTTTCTTCACGAGTGAATGTCAGCCCGCTTTCCGTATTGCCATATGGCGAAGGGTCGGCATAGCCCCAGCCATTCGCGTTGTTCCATGTTTTTCCTAGAGGCAACTCCGGATAAGCCACAGAATCCACAATTGCGGTGTCAGCATTCACCAGGTAAAGCGAGCCTCCCTTTTTCGAAAGCTTGAAACCCGCATGCGGTTCATGGCCACGGTTCCGTGCAATGTAGCTGAAAACCTTAAGAGTCACTTCTTGCGATTCATTCGCATCGGGGCTAAATCGCGTCCCATAAATGTTCGCCAAATCAGGGAACGTAGAGCCCGTCGGGAGAGCCATGCGGTAAACCGTCGAAGAATCCCCCGTCCCTTCAAGAATCATTTCGTAACCTTTCCAATCATCAATGTCGGGCTGCGCCAAACGCACAGAAACCTTGCGGCCCTTTGTAATATACGCCTGCATCAAAATTTCATTTGCCGCCGAAATATCTAGCACATCCGAAGGGTCGGTACTCCCCGTCCCTACAAAAAGCGAAATAGACGCCCACCCAAGTTCCTCGTTTTCGCCCAACTTCATCACCGAGCCTATGCGGCGCTTACCATTTTCGCTAAAGCAATTTTTCTTGTATCCCGGCAACGGATCGGCATAGCTGTATCCCGGCGGATCGCTTTTCGCATCCGTCCATGTCCAACAACCAGGCCCAATCATATCCATCGAATCATGCGGCATCACGTAATCGGGATAATTCTTCCCCGACAAGAAAATGACCAAAAACGAATTCGGTGCAATTTTCACGTTGCCCAGTTTCCACTTAAACGGATTCTCTTGCGAGTCCGTTAAGTACATTCCAGACAAATTCACTGTATCAGCAGAAGCGTTGAATAATTCTACCCAACCGGCGTCATCGCCTTCGTGATCCTTGTAATCAATGTTAATCGGATCAACCTCAGTGAAAATCACAGGGCCGCCAACAAACGGGAGGTTCACGCCATCTGCATTACCATTCGCAGAAGAACTACTCCCCGGATCAAAATTCAACGAACTTGGATTATCGTCAGAACACGCCGACAAAACCAGCGCAACAAAGAAAATTGAACCTATGGCTCTACTGATTTTAGCAAAACAATCATTCCAACACACCATAACTGGGAATATATATTATGAACGGGTATTCGGAATGCTAGGCTCGGAATATAAGAAAAAAACTACTTCCTTGTTTCGAGTTCCGAATTATTAGCTTTCTTTCGGCGCGGTCTGCGAACAATAAAAAGGCAAGCACCAATCAACACTAAAGTGACTGAAACAACCTTACCCACCGGGAAAGCTTCGTTGAATACGAGCGCCCCAGCCAAGGTCGGGACCGCAGCACCAACTGCCGCACTGAACGGGATTATAAACAGCGCTCGACCACGTGAAAAAGATACTTGCGAGTACAAAAAGGCGATACTATAAGTCGCCACATAACCTAGTGTCCTAAAATCCATAAGCAAGTTCGCCACCGATGAAAATTCGATATGGTCGAGGTCAAAATCCATGGCTAGGCTCTTATAGAATGCCGCCGAAAGCCCAAAACCCACACCCATAATGAGCGAATCCACCATTTCACGATCTTTCACCCAAAGATGCGCAATTAACGTTGCAAAGCAAAGCCCGCCCGCATACGCCCAGAGCGTCCCGACATTCTGCACCGCCGTCGATTCGCCCAAGTTTTCCACCGAATACAAAAGCCCGGCCACCACAAAGCAAATCGCCACCACGATGCGCTTAGTCAAGACTTCCTTCAAAATGCAAAAGCCCATCAACGCCGTCAGCACCGGATTCAAAACCATCATCGGCTGCACTTGCGAAAGATCATATTGCGCCATGGCAATGTAATAGCCAAGCGTTGCAAGCCCGGAACAGCAAATTCCAAACCACCAATACTTATTTGTAATAATGCCCTTAAAAAATTCCCATGGCTTAGACGTTCCGCCAGTACGCTTGCCCACAGTGGACACCCCGGATTTTTCCAAGATGTTTCCACAAGCAAACAAAAACGCAGGACCGATGGTGAGAAGGAGAAAGAGCATAAGAAAGTTACTAGTTTATAGTTACTAGAAAAGAGTCATCTCATTCGAAGAAGAGAACGAATCATTCGACTTATTTCATCTAACAAAACAAAAGATGTTTTTAATTTTGTATTTTCAATAAAACCTATTTCCTTACATAATAAAAGCTGCGTTTCTAATTCAGCAGCAGAACCTTTGGCTATTCGCAAAAAATTTGCCATTTGGCTTTTTGATTCACGGCCACAACCTTCTGCAATATTAGAGGGTATAGAAACAACAGACCTTCTAATTTGATCAGACAAAGCATAAAGTTCCTCTTTGGGCAACAGCTTTACTAAAGTATAAACTTCTTTTGCCAAATCCATTGCTTTACGCCACACTATTAAATTCTGATAATTCGAAACAGCCATAATTACATTTCTAGTAACTAGTAACTTAGAACTATTAACTATATCCCGTCGTAAATTTCTTTATAAATCCAGTAGTTACCCATGACGCGTTTAACATAGTCGCGGGTTTCCCAGTAGCTGATTTCTTCGACGCGCAAATCCCACGGAAGGCCATCGCTTTCGGACTGCCAACGCTTTGTCGGTTTGGGGCCGGCATTGTAATTGCAAAGCACATACATGTAATCGTTCTTGTATTCTTCCTTGAGATCAACCAGGTAACGGATTCCCAAGCGGATATTCATATAAGCGTTGTACAAGCGCTTCGGATTGAAATTCTTGATTTCTTCCTTATCGGCAAGCATTTTGCCCGTCGCTGGCATAATCTGCAAAAGGCCACAAGCGCCCGCAGGTGACGTTATCTGAAAATCAAAGATAGATTCCTGACGCATTACGCTATACACAAAGAACGGGTCAATATTGCTACCCGAATGGTAAACAACCGGATCTGCATACGGCACCGGGAACAGATAATGCAACACGTCAATCGGCGGAGTCATCAACAAGCGCCTATCCATCTTCGCTTGGAACTGGCGCGCAAGCCTGTAACCGGCAGCAGTTTCGCCCATCTCGTAGAACAGCTTTCCATATTCGTAAAGGAAATCAAGTCGCTTGAAATTTTTCTTCTTGACTTCTTCATAAAGCCTGAAAGCTTCTTCCTCAAAACCGTACAAGAACAGTTTCTTGATTTTTTCAAAACGTTCCTTGCTGTACGAGGCATCGGCCTTGCCAAGCTTGTTCACAGAGCGGATCCAATCAAGCGTTGCCGCATGGGACATCGGCACACCATGAGCATAAGGAATCTGATCCACCGGCATCAAACGATTATCCAAGAGCTTCGTGCGGCTGCGGTGAGCATAGTACGAAAGCGGGAAATCCTTGATACAATCGAGGTATGCCGCACGAGCAAGAGAATCTTCGCCCATTTTCATATACGAATCGCCGAGGAACATTCTCGAAGCACTACCGCTCCACAAGAACGGATCCTTAGTCGCATCGCGGAAATAAGCAGCCGCCTCGACCCACATGCCGCGCTTAAAGTAGCAGTAGCCAATGCGGAACCTCGCCCATTGCCGTTTTAAATTGCTCTTAAAGCGTTTGTGGATGAGTTTCTTGTAGCACTCTATGGCCTTGTCGTACATCAACTTTTGTTCAAATTCAAAACCACGCAACCAAAGATTGTTGGCATTTTCATTGCTAAACTGGCTTACATCCTGCAAAAGCGAATCGTACGTGTGGATTTCTTCGTCAAAAAGTCCCGCAGCTTCCTTGCGGTAAAGCTTGAGAATCGCCTGAATCCAAGACGGGCGTGCTTCCACATTTTCAATCAGGTAACGGAACTGTTCAATGGCATCAGCATTGCGGTTCAACGCGCGCAATGCACCGGCACGTTTTTCCCACAGCACAATGCGAGTATTCAAATCAAGCGTGCTTTTTTTCAAGCGGGAATAGGCTGGATCATCGAGCACCACTGCCAAAGCCGGATTTTTTTGCACCAGCTGCGCATCCATAATCTGGATAGAATCAAGCAGCTCCAAGCAATTTTTCATTTCGTCCTTGGTGCACGCCATCTTTGCGTAGGCAACCTTTTCTGCAAGCGATTCCGGAGTACCAAGCACTTCTCTCAAGCGACGGATCGAGGCATAAGCAGAATCCTTGTACGCTGTACGGCTCGTCAAGAGCTTCATGTACATGCGCTTCGCTTGTTTCAACTGGTAAGAATCTTCCAAATAGCGGGCATAGCGATACTTCAACGGATCGACATCATCACCATCAGGATTTCCGTTCAAATACACCATCAACGAATCTGCGCGAGCCACATCATTCAGCGAAAAATCAACCATCGTGGCCTCGATCCTCATGCGGTCTGCCGATTCGCGCCAAGCCCTGTCATTTTCCAGGCTTTTTTCAAGACGGAGCGTTTCGCGCATTTGGGCGTACTGTTCCTGCTTAAAGTTCGCCTTCGCCATACGGAGCACTACGGAGCCCAACAATTCCGGTTCGCGTTTGCGTAAAGAATTGTAAGCAACATAGGCGCTATCCCACTGACCACTGTAATAGAAATAAGCCGCACGAGCAAAATCACGATGATTCTGCGAAACGGAAATATCATTCATTGTTTTCTTTGCGCGGGCCGCACGGATAACGGCATCCTGGAACTGTTCCGGAGCCACCATTTCCTGATCCGAAAACGGGGATTTATACAAAGAATATGCCGATCCATCCGCCTGTGCATACAAGGCGGCAGTGCACGCAAACAACAACGAATAAAATAATTTCATTTACAAACCAACTGTTTTTTATTTTTCAACCTGTCCCACAAATCCAGATATACCAAGTTCCATAATAGTTTGAGCATACTTCTTATGCAAAAACTCATTCACACTTTCGGCATCATCCATTTGCAAAACAGTCAATGCAGCATCACGAACATCTTCAAAGTTGATAGAACGGATAATTTTCTTCGTGGTCATCACGCTCCACGGAGTCATCGAAAGTTCATCAACACCAAGCCCCACCAACAACAATACACTCATCGGGTCCGTACACATTTCACCGCAAACAGCAACCGGGATTCCTTCACGGTGCGCAGCCACCACAGTCTGGTAAATCATGCTGAGCACAGAGGGGTGATGCGGTTGGAACATATCCGTAATAAGT